>Ga0222691_1000351_pt1 | contig 16912 bp, 18 predicted proteins | sample AntAcemetage1237_FD_179839 | JGI IMG/M metagenome (GOLD analysis project Ga0222691, IMG submission 179839) | Saline water microbial communities from Ace Lake, Antarctica - #1237 | ecosystem: Environmental > Aquatic > Non-marine Saline and Alkaline > Saline | place: Antarctica: Ace Lake... | reverse complement strand
CACCGCGACTGGTGATAGTGTGGAGATGGCAGTTTGCTTAGGGTGTCATCACCCTGTGTTTAAAAGATAATATGTAGGGTATACTTTTTATATGGATCTGAAAGAACAAGGAAAAAGCAGTCGTATTCCAGAGAACTTCCGACCACACCTATTTAAAAAGGGTGTTAGTGGAAATCCTTTGGGCCGACCACCTGGGCGATCATTGAAAGATCGCGCCAAGGCTTACTTGGCCGGCTTATCTGATGAGGAAGCTATAAGCTTCTGGGAAGGAATGAACAAGAGAGATATTTGGGAAATGGCTGAAGGAAAGCCTGATACTAAGTCTGAAGTAGATGTTAGAGGTCAAATAAGCCTGACTGCTTTGTATAAAAAATCTAGTACCAACCATCTACCGGATGGAGAGGATCAGTTGCTTGAGCAATCCAAAACGCCAAAGCAGCTTGAGGAGTAGAATACTTCGTTGCGATATATTCTAGCGTGCAGTCCACTTGGATGAGCGCGTCTTCTGTTTTTACGCAACCAACAGTGTGCCAAGTGTCGTCTAAAAATTGACCAATTCCGAATGCCGTACTGCCCGGATTCTGTGCCAAGTGATTCCAGCCAGATTCTTTGTTTTGTATAAGATCATCAAAATATGGCCATTGGTCTTCATTCCAACGCTCTACAATTAGATTGTAGGCGTATTTTTTTACGTCACCGATGGGTAGGGTAACTTCAACCGGTACTTCTATATATATAATAGGCTCGATCGGGATCGGAGCAGAAGGGGGAGCTGCTATTGATGGAGTCATAAGACTAACCAAAATAGCGATAGCTGATGTAATGATTTTTTTCATAGTGTCCCCTACGATCTCGTTGGGGAGTAGGCCGGGCAACCGTGACTGAATAGCAGTACAACTATTATCCCATACACAAACACCACCACAATGGACGGCAGTGTAAAAGTGTTGGGTTATAAGTTATACTAAAAGAGTCATGTTTTGCATGACAGCGTTTCCTCAATAGCGTTTGGCAAAGCGCTTAGGGTCAGATTAGTCTTAGCTAGGGTGCAGTTCCCTAGTGACCCGTATGAATACCGACCTAGATGTTTTTATAGCGTGGCAAAAAGACCCAGCTCTTTTCGCTCTTAATGTCTGGAATTTAGCACCACAACCTCTACGCCCGGAGTACCAAGCGGAGTTTGATCTAGCGATCAGTAAGAATTGGGAGGAATGGGAAGCTGCTAAGAAAGAGATTAAGGCCCATTGGTTTGAGCCATTTATAAAAGGTGAACACTTAACCTGGCAGCAGGTAGTTCTTTTTGAGTGTGTGAAGAAGGCTATATCTGGCCTTGCCAATAAGAAAATATCTATTGCTTCCGGTCATGGTATCGGGAAGTCTGCCACTGTTTCTATATTGATCCTTTGGTTTCTAACTGTATTCTTTGAAGCTCAAGTGCCAGTCACCGCACCGACAGCAGCGCAGATGAATGATGTTCTCTGGAAAGAGTTAGCCATCTGGATTGGTCGTATGCCAAAAGGATTAGGCATGAAGTTTGACTGGACAAGCACCCATATAAGAGTGACAGAAAGCCCGGAGACTTGGTTTGCTCGAGCAAGAACAGCATCAAAAGAGAATAGTGAAGCCTTGGCTGGAGTTCATGGAGAACACGTTTTATTGGTGGCAGATGAGGCATCTGGAGTCCATGAGGCAGTTTTTACGTCCGCTGAGGGAGCGCTGACGAACCAAAATATCTTGATTATCCTAATTTCTAACCCAACTAGGGCAATCGGTTACTTTTACGATACACATCATAAGCTGGCTCACATCTGGCAAAACGTCACATTCAATTCTGAGGACTCACCGATTGTTGATAAACAATTCATCGAGCTACAGACTGCTAGGCATGGGAAGGATAGCGTTGAGTATGGGATCCGTGTGCTAGGAAGATTCCCTGATGCCGACACTATTGATGCTAAGGGGTACGTGCCATACATTTCAGATAAGCACATTGTCGAGTCACTAGTATCAGACTTCGTGGGCCGGGTGATCTTAGCAGTTGACCCAAGCGGTGAGGGTCAAGACAAAACATCATGGTGTGCGCGTGATGCTTTCAAGGCCCGGATCGTGGCAACAGAAGATAAGTCCAGCTCAAAATCCATCGCTCAAAAGACACTGACGCTGGCAAAAATGCTAAACATAACTGATTCAGATGACGTAGTTGTGGAAAACTTTGGGAAGGGTGCAGACGTGTCAAAAGAGATTGCAGTGGCTACTTCGGGCCTATGGGACGTGACTACTTGTAACCCAGGAGACCGACCAAAGAGCGATGATGAGAAGGCATTATATTTAAACTTGAGGGCAGCCAACTATATGAAGGGGCGCACCTGGCTTATGTCTGGAGGTACTATATATGACCCAAACAAGGTACTGCGTAAGGACTTATTGAATAATAGGTTTAAGCGTAGGCTCGATGGCAAGATGCAAATGATGCCCAAGGATCAGATGAAGAAAGACTACAACGTACCTTCCCCGGACAACAGCGATGCCTATTCCCTGACTTTTATGCGAGACCTTTCCGAGGATAGTGGCCCACTGATAATTGATGATGGGTTTGACGATGATGACTTTGACCCTCATAGCATGTTCTAGCTTGACATGTGGTATTATTTCTAATATATAACAAAACTTTTTTATGCCAGAAAAAAACGAGCCGAAGAAGACTGAATTACAAGAGAAGCAAGACAACACAATCGAAGCAGTGCCATACACCGACTTTGAACGTGACTACTGGAAACAGCTTGTTTCAGACCTTGTTGGCGCACGTGACCAACGCGAGCGATCATGGGAAGAATTTGATGATATGTCATACAGCCAATGGTATGACAATAACCGCCGGAAGGATCTGGCTCATGTTGCCAAGAAGAAAAACAAATACGATGTCCGAGTTACGACCGGGGTGACGCGTGAAAAAGATACTTCATTGTTATCTTCTTTTTTGAACCTGAACCTGGAGCCAAACATTAAGGCGTATGGTGAAGATCAGTTTGAGATCGTAGACCTGGGTGAAGATATTGAAGATGCCGTTATCAAGTCTCGATTGATCGAGGACTACAAGGATAAGCGTATTGCTATCTACCGTGAGTTTATTAGCCAGGGTGACGTTTTTGTTGAAGAAGTCTGGCACGAAGAATATGGCCTAGAGAAAATTTTAAAGAATGACAATATAAAAGATGAGTACGGGAAGGTGGATACTAAGAAGATCGAGTGGGTGCAGCGTAACGTGTTGAAAAAAGCCATGTGTCGAAGTAACTTGCTTGATGGACGAAAAGTCTTGCTAGGTAATATCCGTACCGAAATAATTGACGATCAGGATATGGTGGCTACCTACGAAGCAATCCCACGATCACAAGCTAAAGCTTTGTATGGCAACTTTGACCGATGGAATTATGTCCCTTATGCCGTAGAGAGTAACGGACTGCCTTCTGAGATTGCTGATATTGACAACACTACTTGGAATTTGTTTAGCCTAGAAAAAGACTTTGTGGGTGTGCTAAAGATCCAGAAGAAGTATGCCAATGAATACCAGATCATGCTTAATGGAGTGATGATGCTACCAGCACAATTCCCATTGACTGCTATTTCTCCTACTGGTGACTACACCATAAGCCAGGGAAAGCTAGAAGTAATTTCACACTTTGCCTACTCTAAGTCACAGCCTGGAAAGATGCGTTTTGATCAAGAGATTGTTGATGAGTTCTACAAGTTGGCAGTAGAGAAAATGCGCCAGAGCTTCAAACCAACACTAGGTACTAAGAGCAAGAAGCGTGCTAGTGATCGATTGTTTGTTCCCGGAGCCGTAGTACGCGGAGTGAGCGAAGATGAGTTCTTCCCTATCCACCAATACAACCAAGGTCTAACGGCTGGAGAGTTTTCATTCCTACAGATGGTGCAAGAGACTATCAATCAGAAGTCACTTGATCCAGTAGTAACCGGTGGTGATCCTGGAGGTGACGTAACTGCTACCGAGTTTATCGGACGTAAAGAGCAACAGATGCTCAAGCTGGGGGCTATGCTTGATGGCCTGAAGTCACTTGAGCGCCAGATGGTATGGCGTAGGGTCTACAACATTCTTCAGAACTGGACTTCTGGTATAGATGAAAAGATAGACCAGGCCAAAGAAAATGCCGGTACTGTCTACCGCCGAGAGAGCATTGATAAGTCTTTTGCAGATGGCAAACAAGGTACTAAGGTACTTGAGTTTACTGAGGGTAAGAACTTCATGGATGTAACTGAGCTTCAGAAGAAGGAGGACGAAATGTCTAAATTCTACGGCAAGCAGGTGCGTATCAGCCAGATTGACCCAGTAGAATTGAGAGCATTGAAGGCATTTTGGTATGTAACCATGCAACCTAACGAAGAAAGCACTGACAAACTATCCCAGATCTTGTTTATCCAAAACCTTGGTGAAGCTATGCAAATGTTTGGTCAAGAGTCTGTTAACCAAGACCACGCGAAGAAGCGCTTTGCACAACTTATTGGTGAGGACTATGACAAGTTCTTCAACACTGAGCAGAGCCGAGCGCCACAACTACCGCAGCAACGAAGCGCACGTATGGGAGGGGGCAACCCAGTAGCTGCCGGACTGAAGGGAGCAGCCAAGAACCAGCAGCCAACAGCTAATATCCAGATATAGTATGAAGAAAATCAAAGATTGGATCATAAACAAATTAGATTCAGAGTACCGCAGGGAGCTGGATATAAAACACCAGATCATTGATATTGAGATCAAAAGGCAGAAGTTGCTTACAGAAGAATTGCAACAAATATCTATCACCGATGCTATCCGGAAACGATACAAAAGCATCAGACCACTTATTGCTATCAAAGAGTTAGATAACTTATCAGGTGACGAGCGTGAGTCTCATATAGCAAACTGCTATTCGCTGACGAGCAACGAGACCTTGCAATACTTGATGGACGTTATCTGTCATAATTTGATAGACGGCATGGCCACCAAAGTGAAAACGATGGAGGAAATGTTTTTTAATAGAGCTTCCCTGAATGGGATTTATCTTCTTGAGGAAACGATTGCTTTGCTCGGTGGCGAGTATGAGGAGTCGAGGAAGGGTGAGACCGATCAAGATGATGAAGAACTAACAGGGGCAATTTAACCATTATTTATCTATGCCAGATGAACTACCAATAGCTCCCGAAGAAGGAGCCGGAGATGGTGCTTTGCCAAAACTAGACAGCGTTATTGAGGAAAATAACCGCCTAAAAGAAGAAATTGCGCAGAAGGATACACACCTGAAGCAAAAGACAGAGCAATTTCACAATTTGCGTAATCAGAAATTCCGAACCTTCTCGGATATGACTACAGAAGAAAAGGAGATGTATACCCCAGAACAACTGGAGGTTTTTGAGCGTCAAGACGTTCTTTCTCAACAACTAAAAGAGACCCAGGAAGATCAGCGTAAGCAACTTACTGACTACCAGTCAGATCGAATTTCTAAGTTGGCCAATGGTGATCCGGCAACGGCCCAGAAGCTGAAGGATAACCTAGCTAGATTATCTGGAGCAGATGCTGCTAAGAGTACTTTCGACATTGATCAAAACCTGAATGATGCCTGGAGCTTGCTTGGTAATGCTTCACCAAATCCATTAGTCCATTCCGCACCTACTGGAAACGGCACACCGCCTAACTCCAACCCTACCGATGACCGTAAGGATTTTTCTGAATCTAAAGACGGACAAGAACTATCTACCGCGATGGGATTACCAGTAGCACCTAAATCATAATTATGACAGATAAAACACCACAGCCAGTAGGCACAGCTCCAGCCGAAGTGCCAGCAGCCGTACCAGCACAAAAGAAAGGTGATAATCCTCTAAGCGAGGCTTCACTGAAGGCCAAAGGAAATGAGGAGACAACAGTGCCAGCTAGTGCATTGCTTGCCCTTATCAATCAAACCAAAGAGCTAACTAGCCGATTAAACCGCATCGAAGGTACAGCTCCACCACGTGTAGCTTCTCGCGGAGGTAAGAACAAGATTGTTGAAGTTGCCATGTACGAAGATAAACTAGTACTAGGCTGGACTAAGAAAGGAGCCTACAAAGGCCCATTCAACCAAGCCACCGGTCAACGACCAATGTTTATTGATGTCATTCTTGAGGGAGTAAAAAATCCCAAGACAGTTTTGTATCGTGATTTTTTCCGAGACATAGAAGTTCATCCTGTAAGTGTGATCCGTGAAGTAAAAGAAGAACAAGAGAGTCTTCAGGGGTCTACCGAGCGTAAGACTATTGGGAAAGATGGTTACTCAACTATCGGTACGGGGGACATGGTAGAAATGATTGTCACATATGATGATTGTAAGTTCGTGTTCAATCACCCGACTACTGGGAAGGAGGCGATCATAGGGGACACCTTTGTTAACCTTCGTAAGGGGTAATTCATTGTAAAATAAATTTAAAGTATTATGTCTGATAAAAAAGAAATGACCGTTGAAGAAAAGAAAGCAGCTTCTCTAGCTAAAAGGAGAGCTACTATCGCAGCCAAGAAAGCAGCAATAGCTACGGAAGCAGAAGTAGCAGCTCTTACCGTTGAAGAAGTAGCCGAGCTACCAATGATCACTTATCGTGGTAACGAGGTATCTAATATAAAGATGGCTACACGGCCAGAAGGATATGTTGAGGTTGCCTACCGATCAGCCGGATCTATTAAAGAAACAAATGTAATGTCTCAAGCTGAGTTCAAACGAGAGTTTGGTTTTGACGCTCCAGTAGAAATACTTTAATTATGGAAGTAAAACAAACTAAGGAAAATCCTAATCTATCTATTAGTGAGGGAATGGAGTGTTTGTTGTTATGGGAAGCCCTAGAGCAAGCTGGTGAAAAACCACAAGCTAGCTATCGAAATGACATAGCCAAGCTCCGTAACAAAATGAAGGCTACTGGTGCTACCAACCCCCAGATGAAGGATTTTGCAAAGATCATTCAGTGGGAAATTGAGGCTATCGCCCAGGTTGAGAAGATCCTACAACTTATAGTTAAGGAATACAGCACCCTGCGAGTAGGTCAACTTGTATCGCAATCAGCAAAAGAAGATAAGATGCGTCCGTTCAGCCAGAAGGTCTTTGCCCTTCTCGAGGAGAATGATGCCTTTGTTAATCAGACTGGTTACATATTTGGAACCATGACCGGCCTGATCCAAGATCTTGAGGTACGAGTCTCCAATATCATGGGAGGTGCGAACGACACGGTAAACGATATCTTATGGGGAACAGATAAAGAGTATGCGAGATGCTCGGATCTCCGGAGAATCATCGAAGCAAACAAAAAAGAAGATAAGTAACTCTAAGCCCCTCACGGGGCTTTTTGTTTATACACAATATCCACAGGCTTCTTAACAGCTGGCATATGTGTTATTATTTCTATAGGTATATTTTTTCTAAGTGTACCGACACAATTAACAGGTGGTGGTATCACCTTGAAAAAAAACAACCCCTTGAACATTCGGCATTTGGGTTTGCCTGTAAATAACTACCCTTGGGACACACTTATGTGTTCTTTTTTTTGTTTATTAACTAATCAAATAACTCTATGTTTAAACGACTATCCGGTGAACACAAAGTTGAATGGTATCCAAAAACTGCCTCAACCGCTTTCACCCTTGGAGGTCTTGTAGACTTCGCGAGTGGTTTGCTTACACCTGCTGACGCATCTTCAACAATCCACGTTGGAATTATCCTACGTGCTGTTGTTGCTGCTGACGCTGACTACGCAGATGCCAACGAAGTACCACTAGACGTACCGGCCCCAAACGATGTATTTGAAGTAGGAGTCTCAGCCGGGACACCTGTTCAAGCTACACACGTAGGTAACACTTACGACCTAGACGCTACTGGCGCACTTGTAGACCTTACGGCTGCATCTGCAACAGTTGTACGCGTTGTTGGAATCGTAAACTCTACCAAAATCTTGGTTAAGATTAACAGCATGATTGGTGTTACTGACTAACCCTTTATTAACTAACTAACTCTCAAATTGTATGAATGGAACACTCCTAAATACCGTAACTTTTTCTGAGATGACTGACCTGGTACGAAAATCTTTCGTAACTGTTCAGGGCATGGTTGTACCTGTTGCACAGCAACTGTATATCACTGAGCCAATCGCAAAAGGAAACGGAAATACAAAACGTTTCGATGAGCTGGACACAGAAACCTACGCTCGCCTAAAGCGAGAAGGTGAAGCTGCCTCAAAGGTACGCGTTGGTGTTGGCTATAACAAAACAATGACCAAAAAGCGTATCGCTGCGGAAATCGACATCACACAAGAAATGCGTGACGAAAACCGATTTTCACAGGTTGGATCTTTGATCACTAACTTGGCTCACTTCTGTCCACAACGAATCGAACTAGACCTTACCCACCGACTAACATTTGCATCAGCGACTTCATTCGTTGATCTTGATGGTCAAACTATCGCTACTACAACTGGTGATGGACTAGCATTGCTTTCAGCAAGTCACACTTTGAAGCATGACTCTACTACTTACTCAAACCGAGTATCTGGCGATCCTGTATTCTCACGTGGCTCACTTGAAGCTGCTGAACAACTAATGACAACTGACATTAAGTCAAACTTTGCCGAGCGCAGGGTAATGAACTTCAACGTCATTGTTACTGGTGACAACCCGACTACAAAAAACGCTGTTAAGCAATTCCTACAAAGTACTGCTGACGTTGATCAGAACAATAGTGGTGTACTAAACATCTACAAAGGTTCTTACCGACACGTTGTCTTGCCAATGCTTGCTACTACTGCTGCCGGAGCGCCTGACTCAACTAAGAAGCACTACTGGTTTGTAGCTTCAGTTGGTATGGGAGCCTCAAACTCATGGCAGGCTTACTACGGTGTATGGGAAGCTCCACACATGAAGGTTAACCCTGCTGAGGGCAACTCTGGAGCCAACTACCACACTGACACATGGTCATATGGTGTTCGCGCAGGTTACGGTCTTGTTACTGTAGCTGGTCGTGGAATTATCGGATCATTGCCAACTTCTAGCTAATAACTAGAAACTAATCACGATTGAGCCTATAAACCCATCAGGGGTGAGAGGAGGTAGGAGGGGCAACATATCGTCAATAAATTATGTTAAACATCAACGCAGGATACGGACAAGCCCTATTCAATCGAATGGGAATTGCCCAAAAGGTAGGAAAAATTGTTGTAGTCGGTAGCTCGTCTATCGCTCACTATTCTGACTACCGAGCTATGTTCACAATGTCATCAGCGGATGCTCAATTGCACTTCGTAGAGACTGTGGACGCGGCCATCGACAAGTGTACAGCCAACTCTGGCGACACTATCTTTGTCCTTCCAGGTCACTCTGAGACCATCACTGGTACAGGCATCACTGTTGATGTCGCTGGCCTATCAATTGTAGGTCTTGGAACAGGAAGTCTTATGCCAAACATCATCCACAACCATGCGGATGCTGAGGTATCAATCTCTGCTAGTAACTCTACTTGGGAAAACTTCCGCCACACGGCAGATGTAACCGCAGTAAAAGTAGGAGTAGAAATTGAAGACGCGGCATCTTATGTCACCGTACGTGGCTGTAAGTTTGACGTTAATCTTACTGGGACAGACGAGTTCTTGGTATCTGTACGAACAAACGATGCTTCAAACTTTGCCATTATTGAAGACAATGACTTCAATATGGGTCTAGGTGGAGCTGTTGCCGCTATTTCCTTCACGAAGGATACAGAGGGCACAATAGTACGTGGCAACACTGCTATTGGTGACTACAGTACTGCCAATATCAACGGTATTACCACACTTTCAACAAACCTTCTTATCGAGAACAACCTTCTTGTTAACGGTTTGACTGGAGCTGTTGGAACAGAACCTGGTATTGAGCTCCTTACTGGAACTACTGGTATTCTTCGCAACAACCAAATCGCTTCAAACCTTGCCACAATAGATGCCGCTATTGTCGCAGATGCAATGATGTTGTTCGAAAACTACTACTGTGAAGCCGTCACAGAGACTGGTGCACTTATCGGTACACCGTCAGTCGACGACTAAATTTAGACCTTGTGTCTTCACTCAGCTCCTTCAGGGAGTTGAGATGAGGTCGCCAGCCTCTCTTATTAGATTATTTACACATTTTTATGCGTCAATTTCACCCAGAACTTCCATTGTTCACTGCCGCTGGAGCCGCCGCTGTGAGTGCCTACGCCCTTATGGTGAGTGATTTCAACAACGTGTCTCTACGACTGGATACGTCAGGTAGTGCCGCTTGTACTATCAAAATATACGGCTCTATGTCAGAGGTAAAACCCGACTTCTCTGCCGCTAAAACAGCATCAAACCGATGGGATACGGTCGACATCGTACAGCTTAATGCCACAGGTTCGGTCATCGCTGGAGACACAGGTATTGTGCTTACCACTACTGATGAAAACGCCAATTACGAACTAAATGTAAACAACCTTCGCTGGGTTTCTGCTGAAATCACGGCTTGGTCTGCTGGGGCAATCACATTACTAGGGAGTGCTAGTCAGGTTTAATTTATGGTACGTAATAATCCAGGAGGAGGCGGTGGGGCTACACCTGCCAACATATTTAACGCTACGTATACCTTTGCAGTTGATGCTGAGGCTAATGATTCGTATGCGGTAACAGTCACAGACGGAGCGGATGCCCTGGCCGACGGCCTGAAGGTGACTATTAAGGTCGCCACAGCCAACACAGGAGCTTCTACACTCGACTACAACGCATTAGGAGCCAAGGCAATTCTGAAATTAAATGACCAGGCGACAATAACAGGAGACATCGAGGCTGGCATGATGCTAGACCTTCGCTTTGACGAGGATAACGACGTTTGGCAGTGGACAGGAACCCCTGCTGGTCTAGTTGATACAGGAATACTAAATGTCGTCGAGGACACAACTCCACAACTAGGAGGTTCATTGGATGCAAACAGTAAGGCTGTGAATTTATCCAAAGGGGTAGACGTAGCGAGTGGTACAGCTCTAAATCTAGGAGCTGACGGTAACTCATTCGACGTTACTGGAACAACCACAATTACTTCGATTAACACAGAGGGTATTGGAACAACGGTTGTCTTGCATTTCGATGGAATACTGACATTCACTCATCACGCTACTGACCTGGTTCTTCCAACAGGAGCCAATATCACTACCGCCGCTGGCGATATTGCAGTTATGTACGAATACGCAACAGGAGACTGGCGTTGTATTTCTTACACACGAGCAGATGGTACAGCTTTGGCCGCCGCCGCTGGTGGTTCTTCCACAGCACTAGACCCAGCCAACTTCGATGCTGATTGGTTCTCATATCAACAGAATTGGTACTGTACTGACAGCGTTGCTTACACCTTCGATGCCACAAGTCTCACGAGTGGTTCATTTGTTCGTGGGTATACGAAACTACTATTCACAACAGGTTCAGCGGTAGTAAAAATGATGCCAATAGACGGCAGTAGTGAGTATTCTTCTCCTGGTTTGGGAAGTTATGTCGAAGGTTTATGGTTCAGGGGTATGCTTTGGGTCAATGCTAATATGAATGGTCGCGTAGGATTTGGTGCGGCCGACGCTCAGGAGCAGTTAGCTTACGCACACACAGCAACGAATGAACGAGCCTGTTTCTTGATTGACGAAGCCAACACTAAAATCTATGCGGTTACTGCTGATGGTTCTAGTGTCACAGCGACCGACGTGACTGGAAGCTACACAGTGGGGGGTGTATATCACACCTACACGATGCACTACACCGATGGTTCAAATTGCTTGTTCTATATAGACGGAACCCTAGTTGCCACACACACAACCAACTTACCTGCTGGTGGACAAGCTGATAACTTTGGTTTTGGTTACGATGGGACCGCTTCATTCATTGTAGTATCCCCAACACAAATAGCCACAAAACGAACTAACGCCTAGTGGTGATGCCGATGTCCCCACTAGCTTAGAAATCACTTACACCATATTCTTCAAATTAGTTAAACAACATCCATCATTTATGTCAGAAGTCGAAAGTCAGTCGAAAAACACGCTAAAATTCTTGAAGGAATATTGGTTCGTAATCATATTTTTTGGTGGGATGATTTTGACTTGGGGTACCTTTACCGCCAACTTTCAGTCGGTCACACGGCGCGTTTCCAACATAGAGGAGAAGCAGGACACCATCACCGACGACATAAGTAATATTAAGTCGAGCCTAGTTGGGATAGAGGTGTCACTAGACTTTATCGTCGAAGAAGTGCGGAAATAATTATTAACCATAGCAATATCATTATGTTCGAGAAAATTTGGGAAATGTTAACAAGCAAAAGATTTCAGTCATTCTACTGGCGTTCAGGGATGATGGTAACAGCGGGTTTTTTAGATTTAGTCGTTGAAAACCTTTCAGATTTAGAGATAGGAGCGCAGGTAACGATCGTTGTTGGTCTTATTTTCGGAGAAATCAGCAAACACATCTACAACAAGGTAAACAACAAATAACATGAGTAAATCAATCACAGTTTTCAAACAAGATATTGCTGGCCACCTTCACGGTACAACCGTAAACAAGGTCACTAACTTCGAGCAGCTAACTTTCCAGGCGATGAGAGAGGTGATTACTCATGCTAACCCGAGGGAGCTTTCACTAGAAGAAGATATTGCTAATGCTGTTTCTAGTAACGTCACCCTATACACGGCCCCTACAAAATTGTTTGATAACCGTGTCATAGATCTTTACCCCACCACAATAAGACAACATGACGATGTTAACCGTCACCTTGGCAACCAGGACTTTGAAACTCAAAAGATCGCCAACACTTTTTCCGTTGAATACATAAACGGCACAAAATTCCTGAAGATAAATAAGGAGGTAGGTACAAGCGTCCTACTTCACAGCATGGATTCGACCACTGCTAATGGGACTTTGACCGAAGGTGGGGACGTACAAAGCCTAGCTCGCGACAACTACAACTTCATCGGTGGTGGAGCTTCACTGAAATTCACATCTACTGGTGCGACTACTGAAATGACATTCACCTTCACGGACATGACATCTCAGGATCTTTCCACCTACGCAGACAATGGATCATTCTTCTTCTGGCTATACCAGGCCACTGCCAAGGTTACTTCAATCAAATATGATTGGGGTAATGATTCCTCAAACTACTACAGCGACACAGTGACTACCGGACACCTGAAAGATCTTACTACTGGGTGGAATATGATCCGAAATGATTGGGCCGGATCTACTGAGACCGGATCAGTAGATGATACTGCTATCGACTACATGAAAATCACCCTTACCTATGATGGTACAGCCGATATTCAATTCCGTTTAGATAACATCCTGGCTTCTTTCGGGACATTATACCGAGTGAAATACCTATCATCTTATGGATTCCAAAACTCTAGTGGCACATGGATTGAGCGACCTACGGATGACAGCGACCTGATCATGCTTGATGACAGTGCTTACCAGTTGTTTATTAAGCAGTGGCGCTACCTTTACACCCAGCAAGCAAAACGCTCAGGTAAGAACCAATCTGACACCACTACTTTATACGGAGAACTTTTTGGTACTAATAGTCGCGAGGGCGATTATGACAACTACCGGAGTGAACAAGGTGGCTTAGTAGAACCAGAAAGCGAAATTTATCACAGATTCTAATTATGGCTAAGAAAGAAGGACAATTTAATATAGTTGATCGCTTCTGGGGCTACGTCAATAAGATTGATGAGTCCAAAGTGTCACCTGGCTTCTTAGTAGCCGGATCACGTAATGTCCTTATCAATGAGGGCAATGATCAGCGTGACGGAAGACCTGGCGATAAGATCTACGGTCGCAAGGGGTATTCTGTATATGGAGACCGCCAGTCTGGAGTAGCTGTTATTGATAACGGGATTGACTCTAATTATGACTTTAAGCCAAACCTAGAGAATGTTGAGCGTACTTTGCGTGCCTACCAAGGGGCCACCGCTAATACCGGGCGACTAGAAACATATTACGATGGTACTTGGATCGCCGTAGAAACAGGGCTAACTAGCACCGTAATGAGCTTTATTAACTACTGGGACGCGACTGATAGTCTAGCGGTTTGTTTGATCGCTGATGGTACTTCCACCGTAAAGGAATGGACGGGAGCTATCGGAGTGATCGATTCTGCTAGTACAAACACAGTAACCCTAGCTTCCGGAACCTGGGCCGAACTAAACTTCTTCCAGTCTGGTACGCGAAAATTCTCAGTAGACAACATCGACTACACATATACAGGTGGAGAGAGTACTGACACCCTAACTGGAGTGACCCCCGACCCTGATGGGGTGCTAGTACAAGGCGATATTGCTGTTCAGACCTTGCGATCTAACAGCAACATACCTGGATCCGGATTCAATGTAGATTATATGGGTATCTTAGATAACCAGGTCTACTACGGATCAAAAACCAGCAACCTTGTTTACATGGCAAAAGGTACAAACTTTACAGACGTAACCTTCACCACCCCCGTACGAGCGCCCAATGAGGGTAACCAGTTTTTGCTTGATGATGTTTGTGCTGGTTTTGCCCCAGGAGAAGAAGATATGTACATATTCTCCGGATCTGACTATATCTATCGTAGCAACTTCACACTAACCGGTGACGGGACAAAAGAAGTAGCTAGTGTGAAAAGATTGAAAGTCGCCCCTGGGCAATCAGCTTTGACCAAAGACTCTATCATTCCTATTAAGAATGATATTGCATTTATCACACATGAAAAAACCCTGGATACCCTGGGCCGTTTAGAGAATATAAATACCCCAAGGACTTCACCAATCTCTGATCCAGTAAAAAATGACTTCCTTACTTTCACACTAACTGGAGCTTCCAGTATCTACTTCCGCCAGAATATATGGATCGCCCTACCAACTGAAGGGCTAGTACTTATCTTTGATATTAAAAATGGGCGATGGCAACCACCTCAGAACTTGCCATTATCCGGATTCTCTATCATTGGTGACGAAATATATGGTCACTCTAGTACTAGGAATGAGACCTATAAACTAAACGACACCTACCAGGATAATGGCTTGGCTATCGAGTACAAGGCAATAATGTCTTACCAGAATAATGGTACTGAGGAAGTTAGAAAGCAATTTGATGAATTTTATGTAGCTCTACGAATGTCAGCGAATGGTGAAATGCAGACTCAGATCGACTACGAATTTAGAGGAGCATTAAAGACGGAGAACTATACGGTCGAAGGAACGGAGACAGCCTACCAGTTCGCTCCATCTGAAGATTCTAGCCTTGGATCAAACCCCATCGGATCAAACCCACTAGGGCAGTCTGTTGAGGCTACTGAAAACAAGTCGCTTTTCCGAAAGGTGCATACGATGAACCTTACTGATTATCATGAGTACCAAGTGACTTTCTTGGTCGAGTCTGATGAGACAGAATGGGAATTATTGCGCTTTGGTGACAATGCGGTTGATGCCGAAGATTTAGATAATTATTTACGAGACTAATAAGTATATTCATATGACTAGAAAATATGTACAAACACATAAGCACTACCTAAAAGCTACGATCAGCTCCACGGCTACGAGCATTACTTTGACCTTTCTACAGAAGATGGGCGGAGCAAGTAGCCTTTCAATGACAGACTATGGTGACTTAGGTATCGCTACTATCGATCCTACTAGCGCGAGTAAAGCAGAAAACATATCTTTCACGGGGATCACGGCTAACGCCAATGGAACCTATACTCTTACTGGTGTGACACGTGGCCTAAAAGGGGTTGACGACTATGCTACTGGGGGAAATCAAGTTGCTCACAGCGGTGGCGCTACCCTAGTCTTCTCTAACTCAGCCGTTTTTTACGATCAGTTTGGAAACATCTACAACGCTCAGACTTGGGCATTGAAGCAAAGTTTTACAGTTGTCCCGGAGTCAGCTGCCGATGCGACTGGAGGGAATGACCTAGTGCGATATTCACAACTACAGTCTGCTTTGTTGGGAACTCTGTTATCCGCCCCATTAGTAATGCCTGGTAATGGTGGTGAGGATCTGGTTGTTGATCAACTGGTTTTTCTGAATAGGGCTGATAGTGAGTGGTACAAAGCTGATGCTGATACGGCTGCTGAAGTTGAAAACGTAATGCTTGGTATCACACGAGGTGCTGGTACTGATGGCGCTGCGATTGCTAGTGGTATTACTATCCTTGGTAAACACACATTCTCTACTGCTGCGCTAACCGCCAACAATATCTACTACGCTTCAAACACGGCTGGTGGAGTATCTACTACGCCCGGGACTAACGAAGTCACCCTGGGTATCGCGATATCTACAACGGTGATGAACTTCATGCCACGCTTTGATCAGCAAATCACTGAAGATCAGCAGGATGCAATGGTTGGTAAATCAGGAACCACACCAAGTGGTTCAAACCTGTTTATTGATGAAGATTATACCGCTGAAGCAAAGACTGCGAGCAAGATACCTGTTAGAGATGCTAACGGTGATGTTCTCGTAACAACTACACCTACAGCTGGAGATGCTGCTACAAGCAAAACCTTTGTTGAAGCTGCAGATGCTGCAGTATTAGCGGTTGTAGCATCTAAGGAATACGGTGTGAATACTGAAACTGCTGATACCTACTGGACATATACAGTCCCTGGGATCACTACATTCGACACGAGTAACAATACTGTTGTTGACGCTAACTCTTACTCTCGACATACGTCTAGTGGTGCAGCATATTCGACCATGGGAATCATGGGAAATGGAAGCGGTACTACATACACTGCTGCTTCTGGTAAGAAGTTGAGAGTAAAGTTCAGAGTTAAATTCGATGGTGACTCGGCTCGTTTGGCTGTCGGTCTGGTTGAGTCGAACAGCACTATCCATGCAGTCC
>Ga0222691_1000347_pt1 | contig 17031 bp, 23 predicted proteins | sample AntAcemetage1237_FD_179839 | JGI IMG/M metagenome (GOLD analysis project Ga0222691, IMG submission 179839) | Saline water microbial communities from Ace Lake, Antarctica - #1237 | ecosystem: Environmental > Aquatic > Non-marine Saline and Alkaline > Saline | place: Antarctica: Ace Lake... | reverse complement strand
AAATGGTCGGTCCAGGTCTCGGTATTGGTTCCGATACCCCAGCGAGTGGTGGTTTCCAACAAATGTTCCGTGTGAACCCTATCAATGTGGGTGAGTATAAGCTCACTACACTTCCAGGGCGATCCGGTCCAGCTGCGGATACCACCGGTGGTCGCTCGGCTCTCATTGGTCAATTACAACACAATAAACCTGATACCACTGCTTATCTTCCTTCGCGTCTCCCAGCGATGCCTGGTCGTGCACAGGGTATGTCTGGTGCGGTACCCAGAGCGAGTCATCAGAAGACGATGAGAACAACTAACCGTTCCGAGACTGGTCACAGAGCAGACGGTTTGGGTTTCAACGGTGCGAAGCGTTTCGTATCAGCTCAGACCATGTCACAGGATCCTACCCGATTTAAGAGTGACCGCAATGACCAGCAGTTTGCCCATTACAGTCATGCAGCTCCAGGTATTACTAACTTCAGTGGTGCGTACGCGACCAGTGCGGCTGCTCAGATTACTACGAAGAACAACGAGGAATTGATGAAGTATGGCTTCCGTCCAGAGGATCGTCGTGGTAAGGCTAACCGTATGGGTAACAAGGGTAGGATGAATGTTAGAGAGAGTGCCCTCAAGCAGGGTGGTGCCCTCACCGCCGTTCGCACCGATACTTCTCGTATTGATGGTCGCGTGAATGGTCCAAACGGTGGTTGGACCCAAAACTATCAACAGAAGCCATTCCACCAGTTCAACGCGTACAAGGGCAACGAGAATCCCAATTCCAGAGACTTGGGTCTGGCGGCGAGAGTGCTTCAGAACAACCCCCTCTCTCAAAGTATTTGTTAGATGTTCAGTTATAGATAAAAACAATCATTAAAATATTGTACCTATATTTTAATGAAGGTTCATACCCTTGACATAGATAGTAGTGAGAGGGATACCAACGTATATACGTATGCTAATAGTTACACCGTGACTCTCAAAGAACCTATATATGATGTCACACAAATCAAATTGATTTCCGCTCGTATTCCAACACCTCAATTGATTACGTGTGCTACGAATAAAACATTTAGCATTCATGATTCGGGTGCACCCAACGATCTCATAGAGATTACTCTAAACGAAACCAATTATACGAATGGCACAGCCCTTGCCTCAGATCTTGATACTCTCATGCAACCACCAGCGACATGTATAGATCAGGTTGTATTTGACACAGATACACAGGCTCTAACGTTTTCAAACACAGAAGTAACTGCGAGTAACACATTCACATTCAATTTCTTTGATGGTACGAATGGTTATTTGAGTAACGTGGCTCTCACAACGCCACATCAAGTCATAGGGTTTTCTTCCGAAAATCCAGTAGAGAGTGATAGTATCGTTTCCGGGGCTATAAACCTTGAGGGACCAAACTCACTCGTTCTTCGTATGACATCAGGGTCAGATGAATTTACAAAGACTGTGTATTCTACGACACCGTTTTATACTGGTCACATTCTGTTGAATGGTACAGACGTTATGAACTTCTATGGTACTGACGATCCATTCACACACGAGTTCTACAGGGGACCACAGAAGTACGTCAAGGATATCAAAATAGAGTTCTTTTACATGAGCCACGGGCGTTTGATTCCTTACGATTTCAGGAATCAAGACCACATTTTGAAGTTTGAAATCATATGTTCTACTGATAAATTACAGGGTCTCCCAAAGGTTCCCCTAGAGGTTGTTGAAAAGGAGTTGCCGCCACCAATAAGCATCCCAGAAATCGGGGGAGATGTTTATAAGTGGAAAGTAGAGTATATTTCCATTGGCATTATTGTATTTATCGGTATAGTTCTTCTGAGCCTCATGAAGCGAAAACCAAAAATTAGCGGGTAACCGCGTAGACAGGTTGGGCAGGTTTGGAGACACGGGTGGAGATACTAGAGATGACCAGGTACACCGCGATGGAGAGGAGGGTAGTGAGGACGGCGGTGAGGGTGTACTGGGTACCACCGTTCTTGGGCACCTTGATCACCTGCTGGATGAACCAACGGACGAGGTCCATCCACGACATGGCAGCCGCGAATGAGAAACCCGCAACAATGGAGTTGAGGGACTGGGTCTCGAGTTCCTGAGAAACGAGGTTAACGGTCTTGAGAGCTTGGGCGGTCATGTCAGCCATTGTGAGTTTGTATAACATATATACAGAAAATTTTATTCAGGTAATAGTTCCTCCTTCTCTACTATTTTTTTATACTTAGGTATCCTGACAATTGATGACTTGGCGAATATTTGCTCTTCGTGATCTGAATCTCCATCAACACTAGATTCGGAATCATCATTTGTCACATGAAATGATTTATATTCAGAACTCGTCCACCCCTCCGGCTCGGATGTACTCATTACTATTAATAGCATTTTTTAACATCTGTTCTGTCGGATTTTGGGGAATCCATGTGTCCCATGTATCAAATGCCTCATTTACCCAGATGAAAACTGGGTCAGTACCTGAGTACCTAACAAACTCCGGGCAGTCCTCTGGTTCAACTTCCTCCTCCTCTTCATCCTCGTCTGATACCTCTTCATTGTATATTTCTGGTATGATAGAACCAATTGCCTCACCAACTGTCCTCATCGCACAATACTTCATCGCGTATTCCATGTCTTCTGAAAGAATTACATCTCTTCCACAAGCTTTGCAATATTCAGCTGCGAGTAAGGTACTCTTCTCTATAACGGGTTGAACGATATTAATCATATCAGAAATGTACCGCTCCATCATCCCGTCACCCATATCACCGAAACCAGTTTGCATATTCATTTTAATATTTAACGTCAAAAAGAGTTCTGGCAGTTCCCTCACTAACACGAAGAATGTTGTGACTGAGTGCGTAGACCTTAACTTGTCTTGAATAATCTACACAAGGTGTTAGACTTAGGTTGAGGATTTGCTCCTTCACGAGACTGAAATTGATCTGTCCAGTTGGATACCACTTCTCGGGTTCTAAAGCAAAACTATAGGAATAGAATCTCCTGATGAGTTGTGTCTTGGAGTGATGGATCGCGGCCTGGACAGCTTTAAGGAAAATGACGTTGCCCGTCTCTTGAGTGATAATCGGTTGACCATCTAGATCAAGTGTGAGATAGTCAAGATTTTCATAGAGAATATACTTACCACCTGTATCTTCCAGGGTATTATCATAGTCAAAGGGTGTTATAAATTCACCCTCTGCTGTACCAACATCACCCTGTCTCTGAATGACAAAGTAAAGTTCTTTCACAGGATTTATAAAATCTAATTTGAAATTACCAGTTTGTACACCCTGTCCAATATCAAAAACATTTTGTTGAACCTGTGTGATGATATAGTCTTTCTTCTTTTCAGTTTCAATTTTTATTCTGTCACATGGATCAAGAAATATCACCTCCGCACAAAGTGTAAAATCTTTGAGGTGAATCGTTCCAGGTGTCACAGGTTGAAGTTCTCCAGTTGAACCCTTAATTATGAGATGATCATGATCCCTAAGTTTAATCTCAACCTCAACTTCTTGATTCTTTATGGCACACAGGGGTATAGCCAATTCTGGATTGTTATAAAAGTAAAATGGTAAATCCACAAAGAATTCATCCTCTGTATTTGCAGTGCCAATCACTCCGAGAATGTCCTTGTCAGATACTCGTGTGGATACTGTGCGTTCTGGATACTTTCCAATCAACTCCTTCAGGGCTCTCTGTTTTGTTTGTGTGACGTTGTGTTCAGAGTATATTTGGAGGTAATCACTTGGTAATCTTTGAATGACCTTCCCACCCACGATGAGATCGGCGTACTCTATGAGTGCATGACCTATAGACTCTATAAATCTAGGATCATCATAGATCACTGTAGATATAGTGGGTAACTTCATCTTTACACTGAGGGTTGTTAAAAGATCTCCAGTATTTTGAGCAATTCTAAATCTCGCTTTACCTCCAAAATCAACTGCATTCTCTGCGTCTATGTTCACATATTCTCTTGCAAAGTTTGTATGTTTTCTGAAACTTTGCAAAAAGTATGTATAGTCTGGATCCACCGTAAAGAACCTGTCTTGGGCTCCAGATGCCAAGAGCTGTACGCGGCCAGCCATTACTACTATAACAATCTAAAATTTTAAACCTGCTAAACCACCATTTATACGAAGTATGTTGTAATTGACTGCATACACTCGTGTATTGTTATTATCAACTCCATTTATGGGATCAATCTGAATTGTTAGAAGTTTGTGGAATATACGACTCATGTTAACTTGTCCAGTTGGGTAATACACTTCTGGATTAAGTGCGAAACTATACATACCAAACTCAGATTGTTTATAGTTTGTACCAGCTACATATTCGGGTGGGCTTATATGATGCTTTAGGGCTTGTTCATACACGAGAAACTTGTGACCTCTGTCAAAGACTATTTCATTGTTGAACTTTAGTTTAACATTCAAAAGTTTGTTGTACCTATTTGGATGATTGTCTCTCACCGCCTCTTCGGATTGGGAGACGAAGAAAAGTTCCCTCACTGGATGGGAAAAGTTGAGCATCACAGATTTAGTATTCTCACCGGGTTTCATGATAAAACTAGACATCTGCACCTGTGTGATGACATAATCAATTGGTCTAGTCATGAGATATTTACGTTCCCTCTCTGTGAGAAATACAAACTCCGTGTCTATGGAACACTTTGTGATATTGGCAGAGACACCCACAGATGCACCACCCTCAATAAGTTCCGTGAGAGGTCTCAATTTAAGTTTAACTTCAACGAGTTGTTTCGTGAGTGCACAAGTTGGTATAGCGAGACTCGAATTGCGGTAAAAGTAAAACGGGAGATCCATAAAGTAGGTGTTGTTACCTGTATAACTCAAGAGTCCACCATGACCATTTAAGAAGTAAACAGTTTGATCGGTGTCATCGTCGGTATTATGGAGCTGCTGATGCATATAGATGAATTCCCCTGTTATCTTTTGTATGGTCTGACCACCTATAAGGAGCTCAGCACTCTCAACCAGGTGTGAAATAATAGAAGGAGACCATTCATCACCTCCGGGTGAGGGGTCATCCAGTGTGACTTTTAGTGTCATATTTCTTATAACATCACCTTTATCGTTTGGCATCCTATAATGAAGAGTCGTTCCAAAATCTAAATCAGTGCCATCAAATTGTGTTTCAACATAATCAATAGCAAACTTGGTATGTCTCCTAAAGTTCATCAGAAAATAGGAAAACTGTGGATCTCCTGTGAGCCACTGGTCTTGTACTCCAGTGACGGCAAGTCTCAAGCGACCCGACATTCCTACAGTATGTGAGTAAAATTTTGTTAAATAAAACGAAACACTACTGTAGAATGAACCTTCAGTTGAAGAAATTCAAACCCGAGACGATAACAGATGATCGGGTTTGTGTATTCATAGGAAAGCGTAACACAGGTAAATCAACCCTAGTTAAGGATATCATGTACCATAAGAAACATCTCCCAGCTGGTATAGTTCTCTCTGGAACAGAGGAGGGTAACCATTTTTATTCAGATTTCATACCAGATCTCTTTATTTATGGTGATTACGACAGAGACGCTATAGAGAGGGTTATGGCCCGACAGAGAAAGTTGGTGGGTGGGGGTAAATCAAATTGTGGAGCGTTTATGCTCCTGGATGACTGCATGTATGATAACAAGTTTTTGAAAGATACGTGTATACGACAGTGTTTCATGAATGGTCGTCATTGGAAGATCTTCTTCATGCTGACAATGCAGTATGTAATGGATCTCCCACCAGCACTACGAGCCAACGTGGATTATGTATTTATTTTGAGAGAAAACATTATCCAGAACAGGGAAAAGTTATATAAATCATTCTTTGGTATCTTTCCATCCTTCGATATGTTTTGTAAAGTTATGGATGCCTGCACAGAAAATTATGAATGTCTGGTCCTGGATAATACGGTTAAGTCTAATAAGATTCAAGATTGTGTCTTCTGGTACAAAGCAACTGTAAGGAAAAACTTTAGAGTGGGAAGTCCAGACCTCTGGAAACTTCATAAAAAGATGTTCAATCCCAAGTATCTTCAACAGAAAGAGGATGATGCTAAGAAGGCTACCAAAAAGACAAATCTCAAGATTACAAAGACGAAGTGACAGGCTGCGTTACTCACACATCTAGAAAACATATGAGTATATCAGATGTCTAGTGATATAAATACTCTCAACCTCGCTGACAACGGCGATGGAATGGTACCATTAAATGACAATCCAACGACAAACTTTTCCCCTCCTCCACCAAACCGTGAAGCGTTTTCACACCCCGAAAAAAATGTAAGTCAAAGTAAAGAGACTACGATGGATTCTACTCCCATTAACGATATTATGATGGATGCCCCAATGATGATGGATGAACCCAAGATGCAGGGTATGATGCCCCAGATGACCGCCCCCAATCCTCAGGGTGCTTACGCTTCCCCTCAGGCACAGCAGGCCAAGCCAGAGAGCAAGAACCCCCTCGGTCTCACCGATGATCAAATGATCGCCCTCGTCGCGGGTGCCGCTGCTGCCCTCGCGGTGTCTAAGCCTGTTCAAGACAAGTTGGTGACTTCTATTCCCAGGTTCCTTAACGAACAGGGGAGTAGGAGTGTGGTTGGTCTTGCGTCTACTGGTGTAGTTGCGGCTATTGTCTTTTACTTTGTGAAGGACTATGTCGTCAAGCCCTAAACATTAGGAGTAGATTCCCAACCCATATTAGAATAGATTGATTTATCAATACCCGAATAATAGGTAATTAAAGCTCCCATGGATAACATCCCCATGAGCAAGGCATTCGTTTTAAGTGTCTTGCCCTTGTCAGTCCCGTATTTTTTCAGATCTTCTTTAGTCTTCTTAAACAACTTGTTAAAAACGTATGTGAGAACCAGAGCAATCACACTCGTCGCGAAAAAGAACTGACGATCAACCGCGAGTTGTGGAACACGCCCCACCATCATATGGAACACATTGGGAATCACTATAGTCAACCACACCAGGTTTAGATAGTAGTTGTTGAACACATTGGGTACCTGGGTAACACCATAAATAGCGACCCAGTACCCAATCGCAACTAACAAAACATTCATTGGTGTTTTCATTTGATATGTATGGAGATTATTTATCCTGTACATGTGAACCACAGAACTTTGTCTTGTCTGGTATCTTCTCGTAAATACCGAGGTCCACACACACGTCCCGAAGTTCTATGTAGTTTTCCCAATATTGATCCGAGTGAGAATACTCTTCAACTGTGCAGTGAGCCAATTCGTGGATGAGGACATGGAAGATTTCATTTACCTCACCATCTAGGCATATGACAATCTCCTGTCCTTTATTAGTATTATAACCAACCGCACCATTCATTGATTTCATTCCCGTGAGAAGAACGGGTCTTTGTAACATATGAAACTTTTGGTGATCCGTGTCAATGATGTGCTTCCTGAGAATTTCATACTTCTCTTTGACCTCAACGAGTTCCTGTGGTTCTTGGGTGATGGCGAGTATATACGCATTGATAATGAAGAGTATAAGTAACGTGATCATCTCTTATATACAAATATAAATTTACTATACAGTTCTGAAATTGGGTTACCCGTCAAACCCTCCCACAACTCTAATTTAAATCCCAACTCTTCCAGATGCGTTACGAGGAGGTCTTTGTACGCAACCGGCTCTGCACGTGGTCCGTCTGCATAGAAAGGTGTGTCCACCAGGTTTACAAACAACTTCTCACCAAAACCTCCATTTCCGTGGTCCTTCATTAGGAAGAAATTACCCATATCATCATTGAGGGGTGTTCTAAACACAATCTTCTCAGAATCTGGAATGATCCCAATGAGACGCGCACCAGGTTTCATTCTCTTTTTGATTTCTCTAATTGATGTGAAAAACTTTTCCTTCGTTTGGAAAATGTAATGAAGTGAAAAGTTGTAGCATAGGATATCATACTTCCTATTGGGACATTTGTGAATGTCACCCTCATAGAAGTTCACCCTCATATGCATATTTTTAGCGCGTGACTTGGCCTCCACGAGAGCTTCTGGTTCCGGATCACACATACTCATATTTGCCCCACACTTGTGCCATTTCTGTAGATCCCCACCAAACCCACAACCAACGTCTAGGATCTGATCTCCATCTCTAGTGACAGATTGGATCAGATCCCTCTTGGCATTGTTATGGTTTTTTCGGATTTCCTCCATCTTATATTTTTTGATATTCATTTCTTTTACTTAGGTTTGGATATCAAACATATGACTAACTCTTTTGAGGGGTACCGTTACCCACAATTGTCCACTCATTGAACCGGTTATTTTAGCCATGAAAGGACCGCCAACTTTACTCACATAATCACTGGGGTTACCGTTTTTATTAGATTCCCATTCCAAGTCTTTGACGTTATACATATCTGGGTGGATAATAATAAGTTTGTATTTCCCATCAAACCTAGCGTTTTTTGATAACATGATTTGATAATCATAATGACTTTTACTTAAATGTTCTAATTTTTCTTCCAAAGTTTTAAAACTTGTTGTACGGGAGCCACTGAATTCCACACATGGTCCTAAATTGTGGGACCGATTATTTTTACGAACTCCTGATTTACAAGAAATACGAGAGTCGGTGAAGTCTAGAATTCTCATATCTTCGCCAATTTTATGAGAGTTATCCGGCTTCCATGACGTGGCGTAACCAATGTCACTAAATGAATTCGCCAAAATCTCTTCCCAAATAGTACCAGTGATAGGTTGACGTAAGATGGTATGATATGTTTTAACATTTTTCTTAATCATCATAACCAATTTATTCATGTTCGTTTCATTCCATAAAAAAGATTCAAGTGTCGGCTGAACTCCTATATGGAGGTGAACATGACATAAATTATTGATCCACGTAGAAACCTCGACGAGTGATTCCTTCATGTATTCAAATACACTTAAAACTTTAAGACAAATGATTTACAATGGAGAAGATTATAAATGATGACATTTTGAAAGTACTTAGGACTCTAGATGACGAAAGTGCTCAAATTGTCATCGCTGATCCTCCATATAATATTGGGAAAGACTTTGGAAATAAAAGTGATAAACAACCGATGGATGAGTATCTTCCATGGTGTGATGAATGGATTGAGGGGTGCCTCCGAGTTCTGAGAAAGGACGGAACTATGTTCATATATGGATTCAGTGAAATCTTAGCTCTCATTCTTGCCCGTATCCCTCAAAATGTAAACCGGCGATGGCTTGTGTGGCATTACACAAATAAGACTGTTCCCAAACTCAACTTCTGGCAGAGGTCCCATGAGAGTATCATCGTTCTTTGGAAGAATGACAAAGTGTTTCACCGAGATGATGTACGGGAGCCCTACACAGATGGATTTGTAAAGGGTGCAGCGGGTAAGAAAAGACCAGCTACAAAGGGTAGGTACTCAAATGGTGAAACGACGACTACATACACGGCACACCCCGCGGGTGCTCTACCTCGGGATGTCATCAAAATTTCCACATTAGCAGGTGGTGGTGGTAAAGGTGAAAGGGTGGATCACCCAACCCAAAAACCCTTGGAATTATGTGAGAAACTCCTAAAGTCTTGCAAACAAGATCCAGAGAATGGGTTTGTTCTTGTTCCATTCGCGGGATCTGGAAGTGAATGTGTAGCTGCTAAGAAACTTGGACTCCCTTTTGTGGGTGTTGAGATAAATGAAGAATATGTAAAACTTATTAAGAGTAGATTAGAGTCTCAAGGTAACTTGACTTCCACATCTTCCAGTGAAATCGTGGATGAAGGTAACCAATTAAACAAGTAATAATGAACACTAGAACTTCCTGGAAGAAACTTCTGCTTCTCTAGATTTGGTACATCCTTACCAATATCTAAAGTAGTAAACAAATCGTAACCCAAATTTTTGGCGATGAGGAATGCATCATTGAACACGTCACCGACTATGTAGAATGAATACGCCTGATAAATTATAGACGTGCCATCTTTCCGTTCATTCGGTATGTCATAGAATGAAATGAAGGTATCATCTGAATCATTTATGTATGAGTTGGCGGGAAGTATCCAATGCTTTACCCACGTTTTGTCAATCACTGGAGCAATCTTAAACTTTTTGAAATGATTTTGTAATATCTTGGTGACCCTCGGGATGTCGCCTATGTGCATTTTCCTAAATTGAGAAGTACCACGAACTTCAAGATACTTCTGTTTAGTTTTGTTTGCAACCTTGTAGAATCCGATATCCGAAAGTTTCTTAACATTGAGGATGCGATGCCAATATGTTGATTTCACAAGGGGTGTTGGTATTTTAGTCACAGCAGTGTATACAGCCTGCCATACACCCTTCGTATTAGCGATTCGTTTCATCTCACCTATCAAAAGTGGTGCAAAACCCATAGTTCTGAAATCATCACAGACACAAAGAAAATTGATCTGAACCATGTTTAGTATGTCTTCACAAACACGCACCTTGTTTGGAACACTGGAGATGAACCCAATGAGTTCTTGTGTCTCATCATGAACAATACCCCTATTTTCGTAACCTTGTGACTCGGCTGCCCACTTCAGGGTTTCTAGAGAATACCTGAGAATATTACTCTCATTCGCTAAATAATAATGAGTAAGAAGTGGGTGGGCTTCTTCAACGGAACACACTTTCCATGAAAATCCATCGGGAAGCTTTATGGGTTCTGTCACAATCTTCTTATCCTTTTCAATCTCTCGCCCCTTTTTGTAGTTGACACCTTCTTGTGGAACCGGTTGTTTATCCCAAAAAGTTCTCATTATTATTTATTGACATAATTCTTTTAAGCTGGCTTAAAGTTTTGGACACTGTATAGTATATAATATGTCTCTCGAGCAGGATTACACTACCGTCCCCGGACAGCTCTATGCATGCCTTTCCGTCGTAGGACCCGAGGCTCCCCAGAAGAATGATAAGTTTGGTATCAAGATTCGCGGCGCTTTCGCCTCTCGTGATGAAGCTGCCTCCCACGCGAAGCGTCTTCAGAAGGAGGACAGTACCTTTGATATCTATGTCGTTGACATGTACAAGTGGCTTCTCATCCCTCCCGATCCCACGAAGATTGAGGATGTACACTACACTAACGAGAAGCTTGAGGAGATCATGACTGGTTACAAGGAAAATCAATCTGAGGCTACTCGCATGTTTAACGAGCGTAAGAGGGATATGATGGAGTCCAAGAGTTTCCTCAAACCAGGTGATGAGAACTCTAAGTTTTATACTAAACCAGATGAAGCACCTCTCAGCCACCCAGCTGATATCATTGAGCGTCTCAAGAAGGAGAAGCCCGATGCTCAAATGGAGGAACTTGTGAGGGAAGCTGACCAGATTGTCGCGAAGGAGATTGAGGAGCGACGTAAGAAGCACGAGGATGAGACTTCTACTAACGGAGCCATCAAGGAGTCAGAGGAGGAGGGCGAACCCGAGGTTTCTTCCGCATAATTAAAAAAATATCCACATACAGTAAACAAAAATGTGGAAAATAGTTGTTACTATCATTTTAACGAGTATATTTTTCGTTTTGTTTTTTGAACCGTATTTAAAATTCAATATTGATTTCAATTCAAAAAACAAAGTGAGCACAGCAAAGGGTTTTATAGAGGATACTAGGGATGCATTCATAATGCCGAGGTATCCTACTCAGGTTATGGATCGCGATATAACAGGTGAAATACAACCTACATATGGTGACATCGGAACATTTATACCATATTCAACTGATGACAATTGGATCAGTGGTTTCCCTCATGAGGGTGGTAAAATAGAAGTTCCAGATGAAACGAGGGAACAAAAATTACAGAGACGTTTAAACGAGATTAGGAGTACCTAAGAATGACGGGTTGCATAGTTTTACCCATAAAAAACCCTAATAGGAACACAGCAAAAGCGATAATCCAAGTAGACTTGTCAACGTTAGATAAAAAATCACTCTTCCCAGGTTCTTGGTATTGTTGCTGTGGGGGATACATCATTTCCGAAGGGTGAACATAGTATGATTGGTCGTTGACCATGGTATCATTTATAGGTGTACTATCTTCATTTTTCTCATGATTAGTATTAAGTGGATCATTTATTGGGTCATAATCAATTGGATTTCCTATGTCAGTCTCCATTTTTTATATAGACGTTGTTTTTTTTAAGCGTCTTCTTCCTCACTTTCTTCATCGTCATCTACGATGAAATCCTTGAGACTCTCATCATCATCATCGTCGTCGTCACTCTCTTCGTCTGAAGAAATTTCATCATCTGTACATATTTCGGAATCTATATCAGAATCATACTCTTCTGGAGTGTAATCATCTTCTAAAACAGACTCTTCAGGTGTATAAAAATCTGGCTTCTTTATATTCCTACGTGTACGCGTACGTGTTTGTACCATTATTTAGATAAAGACTCTTACTTTTTAAGTATCTTTTGATGAAATGATATATTCAATTTGGTTTGAGCGCCTGTTTGACACTGCCACTCAACTCATGGGTTCTCGCCGTACTCTTTTTACAAACGGGGCATTTTTGAGTTATCCTGGTTCCCTTGATAACATACGACATCGTGCATCCCTCGTGGTCACCTTTAATAGTTTCACAATACGTGGTAGTCGTCAAAACCGATAGTACATTTTTTTGTCTCGTAATACTCACGACACGTGTGTCTTCTGGGCATTTCATACATCTGTGCATGAATGACTCTAATGGTTTCTTCACATCAGTTTGTTTGATTTGAGGCTTTTCTTCAAACTTTTTGATTTCTGGACATTTATGGAGGTCTTCCTTCTTGGGATAGAGTCGCTCAACTATTTTGAGGGGTAGTTGGTGTTTACGACCATAGAAATCTTTACAGAAACCATCCCTCCTACCCCTAATAGTCTCGCATCTACAGAAACATTTTTGGGCAATCACAGAACCACTGATATGAAACCATACATGGTTTGAACTATGAGGTCTCTTTAGGTTTTCACAGTATTTGGAATTGGTTGAAACGAGGTACGTCTCCTTATGTTTGAATATCTTTGTCACCACAGATATACACTGCCCCTCCATATTCTTCTGGATGAATTCCTCTATATGACCCCTGAGTTCATCATTTTGAACCTCATCCTTTGTCTGTGTATCTGTAAATGTACCCTCCTTGATAACTTTAGAAGGGGGTTCCACAGTTATGTGTTGAGGCTCATTTGTTCGTACAGCAGACATCTTGAGGATATCAATATTCGGTTGCTGATCAATCTTGAGAAGGGTACTCAAAGGTCCATGTTTATACATGAAAACGGGGAGATAAGCAACCTGGACAATTTTACCTGTACCACCGCACTCTTCACAACCCCGACCACTACACTGTTGATGCTTAGCCATCTTGTGGGACCATGGCATACGAAATCCACTCCCCTTTGACTTCCTCCTAATGTCACCATACACAGCTAAATCCACAATCTCATTCCAATCTACAGACCCCTTCGCTTTTGAGAGTGCCACGAGAATATGCTCCCTTAACGCGAGGGCCGAAGCCTGATCAACGACATACCCTGGCCAGTTGAGGTGTACACCAGTTTTTATGAGGGTACCCGCCTTTTTTGGTGGTGAAATAGATATGAGACACTCTTTACCACCGTGACGTTTCACTTTATCACAGATGACTTTACAGATGCCTTGAATCTCCTCTAGGGTTAGGGCTCTCTCATCCTTATAGTCAATATCAACGAAGAAATTGTACATCTCCGTCTTCTGTTCCACGACGAAGAGTTTCTCACCCTTCTTGACAGCTTCTATATACTTCTCATAGAAGTCATTCAATTTATCGAATGGCACGGAAAGGACACCTCCGTCCATGAGCACATGCGATAGATTGGTTGCATTGTTAAAATTATTTTGATTGCACCACTTTTTAAACATACCTTGTTATTGCGTCTCTTCTCTAAACCATCGCACACAAGAGACATCTTGGTACTCCTGGCTTTGAGAGAGTTCTTTTTTTAGAGTTAAAAGTTCACATACAGTTTTACCTTCATTCTCCTTCATCCACTGTTCAACTTCTTCATCACAGAGACCCCTATTCTTCATGAGGAGATCTCCAATCTGCATTAAAATGTAAGCCTTGGACTTCATTCTACTTAATAGAAAAGGTTTTTCTATTGTGGGAACTCACACATGAATAAAATTGTGGATTCCTCACAACATTTTCAATTATGAGATTCCACTGTTTACGTGTGTTAAACTCTTCTAGAGTGTCAAAACTCATATAATCATTTTCGTCATACGTCTTCTTTATGGGTAACTTCTGAATCTTTCTCAGATTCATCTTCTGCTTCTCATCATAAAACTTCTTAACTAAGAAGTTTTGCTGACTTCTAGTGTAGTCCACAAAGAATACAAATACATTGTATTCCAAATCCACTGTAGGACTCTCCTTCACTGTAAACCTAAATTCAGTGTATTCCCCACTTTTTAATGAGACCACACCACGAGTCTCCTCCTCTAATTCCCTTAAAGCGCATCGGATGGGGTTGAAAATCTCCCTTCTCCTACATCCTCCTGTGACAAATATCCATTCCTTAAATCTCCGATCCCTAACCGTTAGGAATCGGGGTTTTTCGTCAACAAAACTGACGGGTATAGCTATAGCTTTGTATTTTTTCATTGCGCATTCGCAAGTTATAATAACCTTACATGTTTATTCCGCCTTATTTTCTTCAGTAACCTCCTCTTCCTCTACGGTATCAACTTGGGGTGTGGGCATGGGCATGGACACTTGGGGGGTGCTCAACTTTTGGATGAGCTGGGCCGAGAAGTTCTTGAGGTTATCAACATCTTGCTTCTGTTTGTTCATCTCCCTGAATAGGAAGATAACACCAGCGATAGCTACAATAGTAGCTACCATCATGAGGGTTTCACGGTCCATTTGAATCATTATACATTAAATAGAGGTCTTCTTTTTAAGTAATTACACCCATTTGTGTTCTTCCTGGAGTTGGACATTCGTAGGGGCTCCGGGCAAATTGGACGGATTGGTAATGCGTATCTTCACAAGACTTCTGGGTTGGCGCTGTAGGCTGACCAACAAACTTCTCGAGTGTCCTGGATTTAGGATCATACGTCAATACAAATACGATGGCGATGAGGAAAATGAGTTTCCACATGTGTGTGTTATTATTTAGTTAGAATATAAAAGCCCGCCCATGCCATTCTCGATGCGGAGGACATTGTAGTTGACCGCGTAGATGTCATCATTGGAATCCATACGATCGTTCACGATACGAGCGGTATCGAGGCGACTGAAATTGAGGGTACCTGTGGGCTGAATCTTACCAGTCTCAAGGCAGAATGGGTACACGAAGAGTTTCTCAACAGTGGGAGAAGCGACCGCAGAACCGGCGTGTGTGGTGTGGTAGTAGAGGGGTACAGTGTTGAAGTTGGGGTTGGCAAACTTATAGTCAGCAACATCGGTGCCGTTGATCTGAAGCTTAACCTTATTATCGTAGGTACCATCGTCCTTGAGGATATTAACACCAGAGGCGTTAGCAGCCGCGAGGTACTTGATGGGATGGTTGAAGTTGAGCTCCTGGATCTTGGCACGAGAGGCTGTGGCCTTCTGCACCTGGGTGATGATCATGTTTTGGGGGGTAGAGGCGAAGTAATCACGCTCGTTGGTGTCAAGAAACGCGTAGTTCGCGTAGATATCCCACTTCATACTGGAATCAGCCGCCGCAGAACCCCAAGTGATGCGAACCTCCACATCGTGGTACTGGAGGGCAATGAGTGGAAGGGCAGTCTGCCAGTTCTCACAGAAAGCGAAACGGAGAGGGTAGAAGCTCTCGGAGGCGGCACCAGTGTAGAGACCACCCGCGACGGACTTGGAGGAAGAGGTCGCCGAAAGGGTGGGGGCGATGAGAGTGGTGTAGATAGAGTCCTGCTCATCAATCACCTGACCACCGATAAGAAGTTCAACCTTGGAAATCATCGTAGTCCAATCCGATACGGCTTGGGTCTTGAAACCATTGTTAGGAACAAAGTACACATAGCCGAGCATATCACCCTTGCGCTCGAAGCGGACGGTGGACATACCACCATTGGCGACGTTGCCCTGGATGACCTGACGTTCGACAGTTTGGGAAAAGTTTGTGTGACGCTTGTAGGTCGACCTGAAAAAGCTTACTTCGGGCTGACCGACAAGGTGCACATCCTGGGCTCCGACGGCGACGAGTTGGGCAATACCACCAGACATTTTATAATATAGTGAGACTTTATTTTTAAGCTGGGACGAATCTGTAAGATTCTTAGAAGGTTAGATACGAGAGAAGTCCTACGGACTTCGATCGGGATAGAGGATCTTATCAAATTGGTGTTTCATAAGGTCTTTTTTTCATGTACGACTTCTACGAAGTCGGGACTAGCCACAATGGTACGTACACCCAACGAATGCTGCCTTGTGAACGGCACTCGTTTCATCCGTCTCCACACCTGAAGCATCGAGGTATCTGATTTTATAGGCTTTTTCTGTTTCTGTTGGATGGTCTTCCCACTGGATTTGGCCGTGTTCATCGAGGACGTTCATGAGTTCTTGGCGGACTTCCAGTTCGTAACCTTCTTGTTCGGTCTTCGATTCTTCTTTGATAATTTCTTGATAGATATCGTCTACAATTCGTCGGCTTTCATCTGCCAAGTTCGAATATTCCTCTTCCGTTATATTCTCGTACGTCGTCTTGACCCAATAATTCACATCTTCAAGTTCTTTCTTGATTTGCTGGATGGGTTGAGTCACTGGTTCAAAGTCACAATCCATCGTGATCTTGGCGACCGTGTAATTCTTGAGCGAGTCGGAGTCCTGTTTCATACCGTATCCAGCCACGTTAGAGGTTGTGATGTAGTCCCCAGATTCCAGGGACCCGTTGATGTTCGTCACCCAAATGGCACCTTCACCGACCGAGTTGATGAAGACACGGGTATCACCCTTTTCTTTTTGTGAGACGGACACAACGTTTCCCAATCTATTTTGTCTTGTTTCGG
>Ga0222691_1000343_pt1 | contig 17126 bp, 34 predicted proteins | sample AntAcemetage1237_FD_179839 | JGI IMG/M metagenome (GOLD analysis project Ga0222691, IMG submission 179839) | Saline water microbial communities from Ace Lake, Antarctica - #1237 | ecosystem: Environmental > Aquatic > Non-marine Saline and Alkaline > Saline | place: Antarctica: Ace Lake... | reverse complement strand
AGAACAAAACGATGTGTGCTGCTGGATGCTTACTAACAGATGAGCAAGCTATTCGGAATGAGACACGAACTTGGTCAGAAATTGTCGATTATGATCCAGAAATTCAAAAAATGTTTTCTGATAAAACAAATAAAATGATTGAATTTCTTCAGGGCATTCACGATATGGAACTTGTTCATAATTGGCCCGACACCCTTCTAAGACTTGCTGAAAATAGGGGATTAGACAGCTCTGTGCTGAGGAGTGTGAGCGAATCTGGGGATGATTACAGCGCGGCATCGCTTATGGACTGGGAAGAGGATTACTGTTTTCGAGCAATTGGGATTGCTGACGCCAAAACTAGGATCGTTGCCCACGAGTTTGGTCACCAACTTGGAGGTTCGCATGTTGACGATCAAGAAAATTTGATGAATAAGCTACCTGGGGAGGTGATCGATCCATCACAGCTTCAAACTATTTACGAATTTATATCGAAGAATCTTGGAGTCGACCCTAAGATGAAGATACTATGAGCATGTCTGTAGTAACAATCCTTGGTTTCCTAGGTGCTACAGGGATTCTTTTGGGCATTGCTCTGGTGGTCATTTATAGGTTGCAGGGAATAAAAATATAGGAAAAATAATACTAAATGACTGAACAAGAAATATTTGATAAGGTAGCAAAACACTTATTGACTCAAAAAGAAAAATCTTCGGATCTTAAGGGTGATTGTTATTATCGATATGAGAGCAGACTATCTTGTGCTGCTGGGTGTTTATTAACGGACGCCGAGGCGAAGATAGCTGATGATAGTACAATAAATGTTATAGGAACTTGGCGAGAGGTTATCTCAACCAGCCCCTCACAACGTATGATTATAGAATTTGGAGGACTTGAAAAAACAGATCTGATCACTCGTCTACAACTTGTTCATGACAACCATGAACCAAGTAGTTGGAAAAGGGTCTTGGAGAATCTTGCGATTGAAAAAGGGCTGAGCAGAGATGCTCTTAAGGAGTTTCAAGATGCCTAGCGCTCCCCAAATTGTAGACGGCTCCAACAATTTCTTTTCCCTATCTTATTATAAGAGCATTATTGAGAAAGCTCTAACGGAAGGGTTCGACTTCATGACCCTTAGAGAATATTATGCTATTGGCTGCCCAAAAGAGAAGTGCTTTATTCTAAGGCACGATCTAGATAAGCTTCCTTCAAGTCTTTCTCAAATGCTTAAGGTTGAAGAAGAACTAGGAGTTAGATCCTCCACTTTTGTTCGGGTTCATGCTGATTACAATTTATTTAACCCTAGAACAATTTTAGTAATTCAAAATGCACAATCTATGGGTCATGAAATTGGACTTCATTCAAATTTTATGGAGTCTGGAAGAATTACTAGAAGAATAAGACATAAGCGTAGTTTTGACAAATTCTCAACATATGATGAAACTAATCGAGTTCTTCAAGATGAGTTGGACGCGGTTCGATCTCACTTTAAAGATATTAACTCAATAGCTTGTCATAGGGACATTAACTATACTCACAATTCTTTGCCTTGGTTGCAAGAGAACTGGGATAGGGTAAAGGAGGAGCATTGTCTTGAATATGAGGCTTATGATAAAGAAATTTTAGACAACTCCGTATACGTAAACGAGGGATTGAATCCTCACTTGTGTTGGAGAAGTAAAACGCCAGAAGACGTTATTGAAACTGGAGATAGTATCTACCTGCTAACCCATTCTCATTGGTGGTTTGAAGATCATCCTCACGAACACTATTGAGGACATAGAAATGAGTCATATAAAAGTTTTGTTTTGTGGTTATCGAGAATGGGCTATCGAAACCTATCGTGAAATATCCTGCCTAGACAGATCTGACAACCTTGATCATGTCGAGTTTTCCTTTTGTAGAAACAAGGAAGTTATGGAGCACATGATCAAGGAGTATAGTTTTGATGCTATCATATGTGCTGGTTGGAGCTGGATCATCCCTGATGAAATTGTGGAAAACAATCTTGTTGTAGGAATCCATCCGTCAGACCTCCCAGCATATGCTGGAGGTTCTCCATTACAACATCAGATAATGGATAATGTTGAAAATACTAAGTGCACACTATTCAGGCTTAGGAAAGAGTTGGATGCTGGTGAAATTTATGACAAAGAGCCACTCAACTTGTCTGGCGACAACATGCAATTGATCCTAAGAAGACTGTCAAGAATTAGCTCAGAGTTAATTCGAAGATTCTTAATCAATTATCCAAATTTTGATGTTTTGCCAAATAATGTTGTCGAAACTCGAAAGCGACTTCAGCCACATGAGAGCAATCTAATAGACAATTTAGAAAAACTATTATTGAGCGATGATGTATCTGTAAAAAACATATACAATTTCATTAGGTGCAAGACAAATCCTTACCCAAATGCATTTATAGAAGATGAAACGGGAAAATTGTATTTTGAAAAAGTCAAATTTGAAGGAAAGATATGAAAGTAAAACAATTAATTGAATTGCTGAAAGAGCAAGACCAAGATTCTGAAGTTATCTTATCTAAAAATGGGGAAGGAAATGACTATAGTCCTTTGTCAGATCTTAATTCTGGATGGTATAATCCAACATCAACTTGGTGTGGTGATTTCTTTAGTAACTCAGAAGATGCTGAAGAAATGGAAGCTAAGGAAGTTGTTGTTTGCTTATGGCCAACGAACTAACGCCAGGGAAAGCGACGCAGGTTAGCATCCATGATGTCTCACACGATCATCCAGAGGCATGGTGGGTAATCGCTGGCGAGTTACCACCCGGGGCTAGTAAGACTGGATATAGAGATGACGTTGAATGGCATAAGGATCACTACCTTTCTCCATACGACGCTTGGCTAGCATTCACAGAAGCAACCGGAATCACCCGCAAAAAACATGCCGAGCGCATTGCATTTGAGCTTGTGAGTGACGCAGCCGGTGATAGGCGTGTCTCTTATAGAGATGATGGAGATTCGCTGGGATTCGCATTTAGCGTCTGGGTGGGCGAGCGGAAACGTTGGGAGAATCTCGCCCGAGGACCAGACATCTGCACAGCAGCCCTTAAGGCTATTCATAATCTATAACGATTATATAAACTAAGTTTGTAAGTACTATAATCGTACATGAGCATAGATGAAATTTTAGATCTCTTATCAGAAAAAGAAGATACTTCAACAAAAGAAATGGTGTTTAAAACGGGAATGGATGATAATGAACTTTTATCTATTCTTCGGGAGGCCGAAATAGAAGGAGTTGTTTATCGATTTAAAAAAGGTGGAGAAGAAAGATGGTCTGCCTAGGTTGACATCGGTCATTTAGTGATTATGTTGTATGTAGGATGAGTAAAGAAGGCAAGGTGTATAGCGCATCAGTGTTCATTAAGACGTTTTTTGCCTTTTGGTGGAACCGTTTATTTGGATTTTTATTTTTGCTGATCGTATTTTGGCTTCTTTTTGAAATGATACGAGCAGGTCTGGGTCATGACACTTGTCACCTTGACTCCACCCTGTCTTGGGTTGGGGATTGCTAAAATGCTATTCATAATCACTTGTATTTCGATAATCTCTCTTTCGATTTATTTCAAAAGAGCAGATGTTGCAATTGCTCTAGTTGGTTATTTGACTTTTGGTCTAGCAATTGTCATTAGTCTATTTTTTGCTTGTCTTTACTTGTACACAGATTTTGTCGCTGGCCTTTGGGGCTGCTAAAGGAAAACATGACTACTAAAAGTATTACTTATCCTCCGCGTCCAAAGCGCTCGATCCCACCTAACAAAATCAATGATTATGAAAAGCTGGGTTATGTTGGACAGCTAAAATTTAATGGAACTAGAGTAATGGTGGAATTCCTCCCAGATGGAGAAATTAAGCTTTGGACAAGACACCTTGAAGCTCCCAAGCAATTCAAAATGCCTGGGTCTATGCTTGATAGTCTAAAAGTCGTTCATGAAATATTGGGACTTGGGCAGTGGCATATTCTTGATGGAGAACTACTTCACTCAAAAACAAAGGGAATTAAGAATACAATTGTTTTCTTTGATATCTTGGTGCATGAAGGTGAGAGATCCATTGGAACTACCATGCTAGAGCGCCACACCTTTCTTTTGAACGCTTTTACAGACTCTGAGCAGGATGATGCAGTTCATGAAAGCATTACTGGTAAAAAGGTGGCAATAGATCTTGGGTTCGACACACATAATCATTTATGGCTGGCCGAAACATTCTTTTTCAACCTAGAGGGGAACTACAATCGTGCCCTAGATTTAGATGAGATTGAGGGATTGGTTCTAAAAAGGCCAGATGGAAAACTAAAGCATGGCCATTCCAAGGACAATAATTCTGAGTGGCAAATTCGTTGTCGCAAGCCAACAAAAAACTACCGATTTTGATGAAGAAAAAGCTTGACACAGAACTGGAAATTGACTACTATCGCTATAGAGCCTGGTATAATACTTTCAGAGACTAGGATCCCTCACCACATTCATTATGATAAAAACAATAAAGTTAAATACAGGACGGGCGACACTCGGTGGACGAGTAGTGTTGCCTCAAAAGTTAACGGGAAAGAAGAGAACAATAAACGTTTACTTCTGCGATAAAGACGAATACACCTATTCTACCGGCGTCGGACCCCCTATTAAGGTTCTTGTTCCAACTAAAGATAACGCTTCGAACTTAGTGTCATCAAAGCTTAGCGAGATTAGAGACGGCGGCATTGAGTCAATTGTTGTACACGTTGACGTGTGGGATAAAATTAAGTTTGCTGAGGATGTTGAAATATTCAACCATTCTACCAACTTATTTGCAGGCGACGAGCAACCTTCACGGATGACAGAAGAGTCAACAGAAACTAAATTTATAAACCCAACAGAGACAGTATTAGAAAATAAAAAGGAAAACAAAAAAATGAACATCGATTCAACTAAAACAATGGTAACGCAAGCAGCAGCTGATGGAGCAAAGCTTGCAGGTGCAAACAAGTTCAACGGACTCATCGTGAGTGCATGCTCGAAGGCTCTTGAAAAAGCTGGTGTGCCAAGTGAGCTTGCAGAAGCAGAGATGGCTCAAACGATCGCTAAGATCGTCGGACCCATCCTTATTCACTACTTGGCAGAGAGTCAAGGAGAGCGAATCGACGGATTGCTTGGAGACAAGGCAGCCGCTCGAATTCAGGAGGGTTGCAAGTACGCAACTCAAGCCGCAACTGTTGATATTATGGAGCCACTAATGGGCTTCTTGCTACCACTACTAAAAGAGCTTGCCTCAAGTGGTCTCAACAGCATCATGAGCGGAAATGAAGAGACCGGACCTTCTCTTGTCGAAACCGACGAGATCGAAGTCGCCGTCTAATTCTGATTCATAAATCGTATACTGTATATAAAGTTTACAATATACGATTTATGAAAAATGGACTTATAAGCTGAATTGGTACAGCGTCGATCATTTTGATCGAGGTATCTAGGTTCGAATCCTAGTAAGTCCACCACAAAGAATAAGATCTCGTCAATACATGATTGATCAGCAGGGGAATGAAAATGATTAAATATCCAAAATATGTTTACCCTCTCAAACCTGAAAGTTTCAAAAAGGCGAGCCTTGGAGATGAGAATTGCGCTTGCATGCTTGGACATGTAGCAATTCAGTTTTCAAAAAACCCTCTTTGTTACGTGTCAACACTAAGAAGAGTAGATATTAAAATTTATAACCCTAAAAAAGGAAGTCTTGAAGCTGTCGTTATAAAAAAACTTAAGAGATTTATTTACTTAAATTCTCTTCTTAATTCGGAAGAATATAGGTCGTACAACAATAAGTCAGACACTACATTTATTCATGTCTGGAATGATAATAAATTTAGAGCCAATACCGAACGTGCTAAAATTTGGAATAAATTTATTGAATCTCTTGGATACACAGAAGACGTAGAAGTTAGCGTATAGAAAGAAACATTATGGATAGAGGACCAAAACGACCAACCAAGCCCTTCCCACCAGAATTGTACAAATGAAATTGTAACCCTTAAGGAGCAAAAGCCTGCCTTGTGGGCAGGCTCTCCTCCTGGAACGATATATGGACCAACTACTCTTGCAGACATTATTTCGAAAATACCAGACGATTGCTCCTTAGATGAGGTTATTGTTGATTATCGTGATGGAGGCGAAGATGGGGTTGAATTTGTACTTAGAAAATTGGTACTCAATCCAGAGTCTGCAAAAAATCTTGCTAAGTACGAATTGGATATTGCGAACTATATAAAAGAAATGGAAGTATACTCTGCTAAGAAGTTGGCATGGTTAGAGTCTTACCCTGAGCGTAAAAAGGTGCGCGATGCGGAGGCGCTGGCTGAGAGCCTGTACGAGCGCGTAGAGGACCTCCTGGAGATGAAGGACGAGGACAACAACAAGGCCGCCCTCCGAGCGGCGCTCAAAGAGCTAGACGAAGCGCTGGAGCAGGAGGCAGCTGCGCTGGAGCCGATCTTGAGGAAACGCTTACCTAGCATCGAGAGTACGGACCACCCGCTGGCTATCCTTGCATGTCATGCAGGAAGGATGCTTCTTGGCCTTTTTCTTGGCCTTAGCGGTAGACTTATTTTTAGCGTGCTTGTCCGCCGCCTTTTTAGCAGCCCTTCCGACTCTATCTTTAATTCCACCCGGAATTCTCTCTGGAGAATGTCATGATGAACTGATCTGGATCTAACAGCGATGGATCGATGAATGTTGGGTCGAACGATCCATTTCTCGGATTGAACCCGAGGTCGTAGGCCGATTTTTTATCTGGATCCTTCAGGACTTCTTCGATTTGTCCGAAGTATGCACAGAAGTCGGATGCGAAGAGAAGGCGGTTGGCATCTTCGTGTTTCACGACACAGGTGATGATAGCATGAATGCCCTGTGCCTTTGCTTACCACACATGGTTCACCACAAGTCCCAGTTCGAAGAGATGTACACGAACTGATGTATAGGAATTCAAATGAGAGACAACGACTTTAAACGAAAATCAGAAGAGCTATCAGCGATAAATCCTGACATGCTTTTTGCCGACGGGCTCGAACCAGCGCTTATTGGAGGTGTTCAGATATTCAATAAGATGGTCGCGCTGTACGATTTCGATATGTGTATAGACCACCTCATTGAGCGCGACGGTAGCGATTACTCCGACGTGGTTGAGTATCTAGAATTCAATACGCTGGGCGCTTATGTGGGAGAACAAACCCCGGGTTTTCTGATTCGTACTGAATCGTTTCGAGAAGAGAGGTGCGGGGGCGGTCCAATGAATATCAAGCTGCAGTTGCTTTTTATCTCAAATGAAGAGCGCGCCAAGATATTCAAGGACTTCTGCACCGGCTGCGGCGCACATGAAGCTGGCGGGAACGAATGCGAGTGCGCGTATGAGCAATAGTATGCCAAAAGATAAGAACGAGAAAATACTAGACCTCGCTAAAAACCTTCGCAGCATCATGCCGAATCTTTAGTTGAGTTGGATTCTAACAATACCCAAAATGATAATAAACAAAAATATAATGGAGGTCAACTAGTGGGCTGTGGAATAAGTGGTTCTCTTATGATTATAGGGGTAGTGTTCGCTACAATCAGTACCTTTTGGCTCCTTATGAGCCTTGACAACATAGAGCCATTATGGGTGCGCGCCTGCGCTGTGACTTGCCTTTTTATTGCTATCTTATTATGCGGAGTGTCTACTGATCTTGGGCACGCGTCTGAGTGCAGTTGGAGTGATAACCAAAAATGACAATACAGTACCAAAAAGCTTATCATAAGCGTATAGAATATCTAGTAAAAGGTGGAAAGTGTCCACACTGTAATTCGAAAGTAAAAAAAGTTGATGAAGACGGATTATGTATGTCGTGTGGTGGAGATCCAATGTTCGACGATGATGGGAATCTCTTGACAGATCATCTGTAATGACCAATATAAAAAATATTGCAGCAACACTTGCTGTTTTAGGGACAAGTTCTCTGAGCATTATTCATTTTAAAGGTTATAAGGTTGAAAAGATTCTTGGATCCATATACTCTGTTTCATTTAGTAATAAAACAGATCTTTGGAAAACTTTTGTTCGATATCAAGAATATTATGAATCTCCAAAATATCATGGAAAGAGCTTTACATTAAAAGAATTTAAAAGCTGGTACACCCAGGAATATGGTGGTGGAGAGTTCACATATGAAGATGATTGGGCGGCATTTAATATTCCGTCTTTTGTAATTGACGAATGTCGCAACGCAAAAGATCTAAACAAATATGATACAATCATGCAAGATATCTATAAGGAAATAGGTCTTAGTGATTTTTACTTATTAGGTGTTACAGATCTTGGTTCTGATGAAGATTTGCCACACGAGATAGCTCATGGTCTATTCTTTACAGATGAAGAATATAGAAATTTGGCTACTGACTTAGTAGACAATATGCCTGAAAAAGATTATGAAAAAATCAGATCATACTTAATTGGTGTTGGCTATTGTGAACATGTATTAATTGATGAAATTCAAGCCTATATGGCTACTGGTGTTTCTGAGAAAATGAATTTTTCAGAGAAGCTTCACAAACCATTCATCAGTCTATTTATTGAAACAAAGCTAAAAATTATAAAAAGAGAAAGTTGTGAGGAATCCAAATTACCTAAAAAAGAATGAATATAAAGAAATCAGTCAGCAACAAAAAGATGACGATTTTTGGGTATTGTTATGGCTTATCTTTTCTATTGTTGTTATTATTCTTTTTTAGCAGAAGCCCAAGGGTTTATGATTTTAGGAGCTTTTTCGCCATAAGCTACAAATCCCACACCAATTCCACCATTGACTGCCAACTCTCCATTATATAATTTTTCTATAAGTTTAGCCTCCTTTTCAAGTAATGCATTGCTTGCAAAAGCTTTAAATTCAGACTCCTTGCTTCTAGTAGCAGGTTGAGCGCTCTGGGTCTCTTCATCTAGCCCTAAAGCCCAGTTGAGCATCTGTTCAGGTATTTTTGGTATCTTTTCCTTATTGTCATCTACAAGGTCTTCTAATAGGGACTTAACTTTTTCTTCCATATAATAAATATAGATTAGAACGAATAAAAAGGTCTTGCATTAAAGGCGTCGATTATGGTACTGTGAGCATATCTAAATGAAAACATATCCATCAATACCTAAAGAAATATCCATTAAGCCCATCTATGCTTTTGATAAACTTGATGGGTCAAACATTCGTGCTGAATGGTCTAAGAAAAGAGGGTTTTATAAATTTGGAACAAGAAGAAAACTTCTAGATCCAAACGAAGAGGTGTTCGGCTGTGCTATACTAATCCAGGAAAGGTATTCCGAACACCTTTCTAAAATTTTCAGAGAAAAGAGGTGGAACAAAGCCATAGCATTTTTTGAGCTTCATGCTCCTGACAGCTATATCTCCAGGTAGACCTCTTATGTTTAAAATAAAAACTCTTGCTTGGCTTCAAAAGTTAAAAATACAATGTGGTGAGAATCAAGAACTATTCGAGAAGCTTTCATAAAGAAGATGCTTGACACCCCTGAGTCTTACGAGGTATAATAAGTCATGTTTCTGACCGCACTGTACATCGGTGATGTTGGCATTCCATAAAGAGTTAGATGATTCAGTTAATCTTATTTTTGCATATTGCTTTTGATATTCTTGGATCATATAGTCCAAACGAACTTTATCAAGCATTACTTGTGGATGCCAAAAACATTGAAGTGGCAGAAAATATCTTAGAAACAGCTCATCATGATCAGAGAGTTACTTCTGACCAATTTAAAGACTTACACGAAATTTATATTCTAAATTATGTGGACTAATGCTGTTATTCTTTGTTGTATTTTTGCCTCTGTATCAATTGCTATTTTTTACGAAAAGATTTGAAAATGAACATAAATTGGAAAAATAAGGGAACAAGTGTTGGAACAGACTTTATCAATACCTTTAAGGGGCATGATGGAGTAAGGGAAAAGACATTTAGCGAACCTTATGAAAATATTTCGTCTTTCAACTTTACGAGGAATGTGTTCTTCGATCGAACTTGGGATGACGTAGTTGTTAAAGCACGAGGAATGTTTATTAATACCGTCACTCAAGAGGTTGCAGCTCGGGGATATGATAAATTCTTTAATGTAGGCGAGGTCGAAGAAACGCAGTCTCGTTCATTGTGTGACAATCTAAAATTTCCAGTTGAAATGTTCGTAAAAGAAAATGGGTTTCTTGGACTAATTGGACTGAATGGAGATCAATTGCTTATTACTAGTAAGGGAACTCCTGAAAGTGAATTCGCAGGCTGGTTTAGAGAAATCTTTTCAGAAGAAGTTAGTAAAGAGAATCAGGATAAGATTCTATCATTTGTTCGAGACGAGGAAGCTTGTCTTGTATGTGAGGTCGTAGATCCCAAAAGAGATCCTCACATGATACACTATGACAGGCCACAGATCGTTTTGTTAGACGTTTTTCATCGAAATACTGACATGGAGCGCTTGCCATATGAATTGCTTGTAAAAAAGGCAAAAGAGTGGGGAATCGGATATAAGAAGCATTATCAAACATTCGATACCTGGAGTTCCTTTTGGGACTTCTACAAAAACATTCAAGAGAATGATTGTAAGGTTGAGGATAAGTTTGTCGAAGGATTTGTTATTGAAGATAGCGCTGGGTTCATGACAAAAATAAAGCTTCCTTATTATAACTTTTGGAAGAGAATGAGATCTGTGAAGGATCGTGTTCGAACGATTAGAGGTACGAATAAGCAACTCAAAAGAAATCTAGATGATCCTAAAGCACAAAAATTTTATGAATGGTGCTTGCTTCAGTCTAGTGAAGATTTGGGAATGAATATTATTGATCTAAGGACGGCATGGGAATCTAATCAAGGTGATGACTAAGACCTTCGCTGACAAGAAATTCTCGGCTCGGCAAGATCTCTTTCCGCTCTACCCTCCTTTTTAAATAGAAGAGCATATCAAAATGAATGAACTAGAAAACGAAACAGAAGAAGAGAGTAAATTTACTCTTGTGTTGACAGAGGGTCTTGATTTTTTGAGAACGATTGCGTCAAAGGGACACAATAGATCTTGCAACATCTTTAATTGCATTGAGTGTGGTGAATCAGAAAATGCAATTAAGGCTTTAGATTTGATGGGGATTTAAAATGAATAAATCAGACGCAAACGAATTATCTAAACTACATTCAGATCTTGTTAAATCAATGATTTCTAGTGCCTTTTTAGTAGGTCTTTTCACATCAATGATTATTTCCAAATTTGGAGAACTATATCAACATTTCAGCAATGTAAGTATTTTAAATAATCCTGGTTTGGTTGTTGGTTATAGCTTTTTTCTAACTATTTCAGCGATATTTCTGTCTTTTGGCTTAAGGTACGATTATAAAAGGCTAAAAGATGGGTTGAACCTTTTGTTTGATGGGTTTTCCAAATGATTAATCAAATTCCACTAGCAGTTTGCGCGTTTATCATTAGAGATGATAAAAAGATTCTTGCAATTACAAGAAAGGGAAAAGACTCACTTTTTGGACTTCCAGGTGGCAAAGTTGACAATACAGATCTAAATGCTTCAGCGGCGATCTGTAGAGAATTGCGGGAAGAAACTGGTCTAACTAATTTTGGACCGCCACTTCCAGTATTTACTCATATGTGCTGGGGTTCTGTAGCATATTTGACAACAACGTTTATGTTTTCTGGATCTCTTGATGAAAAATTGAAAAATAGAGATGGAGAGGGAAAAATGGCGTGGGTTACTCCAAATCACCTCTCAAGCCCAGATTATTCCCCATTTTGGAATTATAATAAAAGCCTATTCTCTTCTTTAGGAATAGGTCTCTTGTCTCACAGAATAGACGATCCTGAGTTTATATAAATAATAAATCATGGAAAAGTATAAAGATAAGTCAAAGTTTCTATCCATGCTTCTTAGGCATAAGCCTGAAACGCTTGAACTAGATATGGACAATAATGGTTGGGTCTCAATTAGTCAGATATTGGAGAAGACCGATTGGAAACCTAGGCATATTTTAGAAATAGTAAAAAGTGATGCGAAAAGTCGGTATGAAATATCTGGTGATAAAATTCGAGCAGTTCAAGGCCACACTATTGAGGTTGAATTAGATTTAGAAAAGGTTGTTCCACCAGGAGTCTTGTATCATGGGACAAAGATACTATCAGCGAATAAGATTATTCATCATGGCATCAAGAAGATGAAGAGACACCATGTTCACCTATCTGACAAAGAAGAGACTGCAAGAGAGGTTGGACAAAGACACAAACTCCCAGATATCGTTTTTGCAATAGATACACATATGATGACCAAAAATGGATGTCAATTTTATGTAAGTAAAAACAACGTATTCTTGGTTGACTATGTTTCTCCGAAGTATCTTATAAATGGAATATGGATCAACAAACAAAGAGAAAGCAAATATGATTATAACTAAACCAGAAACAACTAAAATAGTCCTTTCCGTAATGATTCAACGTAGTGGTTATGAGCGAGTTTATTCTAAAAATAGAATTCTTAGATTTATTGAAAAATATTTAGGACCAAGTAAATATAAATTTAGGGATAGAATGCCCGTAGTTTTATTTAAAGTTCCTGTGATTCAAGAAATTGACAAGTCAAACGTTTTAAATTGTTGTAAGCATATTGAGGGGTACGAAGTAGATATAGATAATTGGTCTTATGGTGATAAGTGTTTTGTCAGTTGTTTCAATGAACACCCAACACAATTAAGGGAAAACTACCATCTTCTAGTACCAGAAGAGGAAGCGGTCAGAAAGATCGTTCAAGAGTACCTTGATGATGAATGGAGCCAAGAATTTCCATTTGGTTGTAAGAAATAATGAAAGATAGTAAGAAAATTGATAAGCAGGTTGTAGACCATACTTCAAAGATAGCCTACGATCACATAATGAGTATGGCGCACAAGATGAATTTAGAAGGTGCAAGTAGGTTGGAAATAACTAAAAAAATAAAATTGTTTTTATTGGACACTATTCCCAAAAATGATGTTGAAGTTTTTTTTGATGACGATCCAAATCTTGCAGAGCAGGGTCGCCTAGAAGGAAAGGTTACCATTGTAAACAATCAACAACCATACATCGATGAGCTATATAGACTTATTGGTAACGGTAAAAAACCAAAGCCAGATAGTAATGAAAAAAATTAAATTGACCGAAAAAGAAGAGGATTTCCAACTAATAACTTTTGATATTGTTCCAATAGATTGGATTAAGAAAATGTACCCTAATAGCTGGAAGTTGTTCGAGATTAAAAGTCCGATCGGGCAGGAAATGAAAGGTTGACTATTCCTGTTAAAATTGACGAAAATGGTATCACACTACCTGACTAAAGGGTGATAAGTGAGAGACGTTATTGAGGGAGAAAGGGTTTTTGTGTACTGGAATGTTCATAAAAGAGTATTCTCGGTTAGGGATACCAAATGTAAGGTAATTGCACATATGAGTAAAGTAAGTTTAGATGATGCATTGTTTGTTGTTCAGAAATCTGGTCGTGACAAAGTTTTGAGAGACGGAGTGAAAAATGTTCACGCTGGTGTTAGAGGATCTTATACGTCCTTAGAAAAATCAACACAAGGCTCTACAGGCATAACTTATAACCCATACAGAACAGGATCTTTTGTTACAAGGAAGTACCTTATTCCGATCACATCTTCTAAGTCAGCAATTTTGACTTCTGTATTAGATGATGGAATAATAGTTCCAAGAGTTTGCGGTAGAGGAATTATATCATGAGTGCAAAAGTTCACGATTTCCGTGCAAGCAGGTGGGGACATGAAGCCACCATGTGGAAAACAGAAGATAAGGGATATACTGAAACTATGGTAGGGCATGGGTATGGCATTTCCGCTGGCGATATTATCTGCCGTTCCCATGCCAACGGACTTTCGCCCTATCTAGTAAAGTCTATCAGGTACTGCGACGATCCAAAGGACATGTTCTGGGCTGAAGTTGAATTTGCGCCAGGTTCAGTAGACAATTCATCATCTACCCTATCCCTTACAGGTATCGGTATTTAGACTGCAATTCTCACCATTAAAAGTTTCAAAGCTCACCCAAATTTGGTATAATGTACTTACCAAAAGAGATTAAAATCATGGCAGTAAAAGTAAAATCCACAGCAATAAATTCAGTCGAATTCCATTCAGAATCAGACAACCAAACAACACTTGACGTTGTTTTCAATACAAATCAAAAATACAGATTTTTTGGAGTTCCTGAAGAAATCTATGTGAAATTGCTTAGTGCTGAATCAATTGGCGAATATTTCTCTGACAACATCAGAAACAGATATAAGTTCATTAAGCTATAATTACTCAAAAGGGCCGAGCTTATGTTTGGCCTTTGATATTTAAAATGTGGATCTTTTGAGAGAGACTATTGAGGAACTATTAATGGAGTCAAGTAAAGATTCTTTGAGTTCAGAAATTTCTAGTTTCTCTAGTGTTTTACGTAATGAATATGGAGCTGAGCTTTGGATGCACATAGTAGCTGATGGAGACCAGTATGAGCCTGCTATCGTTTCTATAGATTCAATAGTGTTTCCAAAAGACAAGAGGAATGAAGGTTCTGGGACGGCTATGATGGGAGAGGTTATTTCTTGGGCTAATAGAAATAGTCTAATATTGAGCCTGGATCCTTCATCTGATTTTGGTGGTTCTGTTAGTAGGTTGAGAAAATTCTATAGAAGATTTGGATTTGCCCCAAATAAGGGAAGAAAAAAAGATTTTCGTACTAGAAATGCAATGATTAGATATCCCAGAACTTAATCATTCAAAACTCATATTTATAGGCATGAATGTTCTTAGAGAGGCTATTAGGAATATACTTCTTGAAAAAGCTAATCGAGATATGTCTGGGCTTGCTATCTCTGTTGTATCAGACAATGGGTTGAAAATATTGCTTTATGATGCTGAGACCTTCATCAATGGTGTCAGAGAGCATAGAAGGCTACCAGAATCTAAAGATATGATGACTATTGCAAAAGGGTATATCCATATCAAACCTGCTCAAACAAACGGTCCCTGCCACGATGCTTGGACGGTATCTGTATCAGGAGCTGTTGATGGATATGGACCAACTCTTTATGATATTGCAATTAGCTTAGCTCCATCAAAAACACTAATGCCAGATCTCGGTGGTTCTTATGCTGTGAGCGATAATGCGCTTGGTGTTTGGAAGTACTATAAAGAAAAACGAGGAGACGTTACGGCTCTAAAATTTGATAATACAAATATGAAGTCGAAGTCTCAAAAAGAAACAACTCCAGAAAAAGATGATGATTGTGCTCTTATACCAGGACAAAATCAGGACATTTTAGGTTATGCTTATCGATTAACGGGATCTCCACCGATAAACGTCCAGGAAGCTGTCCAAAATCATTCAAAACTTCTTTCTGCTTTACAGAAAATTGGAGCAGCAGATAGTTTTAAGAATATCTTGTCTCAAGTTGGTTCTTTGTATTTGGGTTTTGCCGAAGGTAGAAATTAGATCTTGACAAACAAGCTTGTTATATGATAAAATGTGTTTACTCGGGTGTGTAGCTCAGCTTGGTAGAGCATGCAATGTGGATTGCAGTTACGGGTTCAAGTCCCTCCACGCCTACCAAATTATGCCAAAAAAAGAAAAGGGACCTTTTAAAGTTCTTAGCTACCCCGAAGAACAGATCATCCAAATTAAATTTCGATCGGGCGATCATGTATTTTTGGCTGAATGCACGCCTCAGGAAGCTGAGGTATTTATTCAGGATTTATTATTGGCTACTAAGACATGTTCTTCGGGATGATTAGGGTCTTGACAAGCTCTTGAGCGGACTTACATTGTAAATGGAGAACAATGTCACTCGAAATCGAACAAGCAGCAGAAACCATCTCAGAAGCCTCAGCTATCATTTTTACGGCAGGTGCGGGAATGGGTTGTGACAGTGGCCTACCTGACTTTCGTGGAGGAGATGGCTTTTGGGAAGCTTACCCAGCGCTTAAAGATTTAGATCTCTCATTTGTTGACATCGCCAGTCCCTCATATTTCATGAAGGATCCTGCATTAGCGTGGGGATTCTATGGGCATCGAATGATGATGTATCGTGACACCACTCCACATGCTGGTTTTGATTTTCTAAAGCGTCTTTCCGAAAAAAACAATCATTTTGTTTACACCAGCAATGTTGATGGTCATTTTCAAAAAGCTGGTTTTTCTGAAGAAAACATGTGGGAAGCGCATGGCTCAATTAACTGGCTCCAGCAAACGGAAGGTCTTGGAATTCTAAACTTTGATCAAAATTTTCGAGAGGTACTAGTTGATGCAAGCCAATTCTCTGTTGATGTTGACATGGATACCTTTCGTGCAAGAGGAGAGGTTCCACGCCACCCAGAAACCAACGATGTTTTGCGTCCGAACATTCTAATGTTTGGTGATTATGGATTCAACCCTATGAGAGAAGGTCGTCAACGTCAGGCTTATCATGATTGGGTTGAATCCGCCGACTTCTCGAACCTTGTGGTTATTGAATGCGGAGCAGGAACTGTTATTCCATCTGTTAGAATGTTTGGAGAAGATACTGCAAACCATTTCGGAGGAACCTTGATCCGAATCAATAACTCTGCTAATGATGCAAGAATCTCTCATGGACACCTGAGCATTCAAATGGGTGCAATGGATGCACTATTGGCTATCGAAGAGGAAATGACTGAATGGACCCAACAAGATTAGAGCAGTGGATTAGAAGGTTGTTCGGATTTGAACAGCGTCATGATTCTTGCTGCATGTATACAAGAGATTCTCATAGAAAGAATTTTGATAAAAATTGTAAACTTTGCAACTTGCATATTACTGAAAATGAGAAGAGTTTTCTTCGACTGCGCGTAATATCTTTGAGTGAAAGGCTTGAAAAGACAAGAGAGCGTCTTTCAATAGAAATTGAGCGTGCAGACAGATGGACAGAGAGGTGGACAGAAGCAACAGGTTTTAGCCATCTTCAATATCATGAATATCTAGAAGAACAAGAAAAAAAAGGCATTCATATCGACATATAGAATAAAAACTCTTATGAACAAAGATATAAAATACTACAAGATTCTGAAACCTAATGGGATTCCTTGTCACGGAGGAT
>Ga0222691_1000336_pt1 | contig 17370 bp, 28 predicted proteins | sample AntAcemetage1237_FD_179839 | JGI IMG/M metagenome (GOLD analysis project Ga0222691, IMG submission 179839) | Saline water microbial communities from Ace Lake, Antarctica - #1237 | ecosystem: Environmental > Aquatic > Non-marine Saline and Alkaline > Saline | place: Antarctica: Ace Lake... | reverse complement strand
CTATTGCATGAGTGTGATCAGCTCTTGCGAAGGCAGCACTTGTACCCTCAGTACTTGTACTCGTATTATCAAGAGACTCAGCTGCAACACCAGTCAAAAACTGGTGTGAGTGGTCACGGCGAGCTAGATTTGTCGACACACCTTCAGCGTTTACATCATCAAGGTCTAGCGTATTTAGAGGTGCACCAGTGATTATGTCGTGCGTATGGTCGGCACGAGCCAGTGATAGGCTCGTGCCTTCAGTGTTGAATGTAGCTGCGTCTATCGCCACAGCAGCAGCAGTGGAAATGTCATGCTTGTGGTCAGCTCTGGCTGCGTCAGTAGCGACACCAACATCAGCTGGATCTGTGTCAACATTTTCTGGTGCAGTGTCTGTCAGTCCAATACTAGCGCCATCACCCGTTCCAGATATAAATACTTGACCATTAGACTGTGACATTATAGTAACTGTTCCCAATCCAACCAAGTAGCTTAATTCTTGTGATGTTTGTTGAATTGATCCAAATATTGAACCACCAGAAACATTTCCATTATCAACAATTAGAGATCCTGTTACGTCAACCGATCCCGTTATTTCAATAGAATTTGTATCAATAGTTCCATGAAGTTGAATGGCACCTGTGTCAACAGTTATCGATCTTCCTAAGCCCGAACCGCCTTGATCATATGCTTCATCGAGTGTATTTTGTGTGTTAGTGTTTGTATCCTCAGAACCTGATATTAATATTTGACCATTAGACTGTGATATAATTGATATTCCGCCAATCCCTACAAGATAAGATAGATTATCACTTGTTTGAAGAATTGAGCCTTGAATCGAGCCACCAGCTGACCCTGAAACTTTTAGGCTTCCTGTAATATCGACAGTTCCAGTTACCTCAAATGCATTTGAGTCTAATAGTCCTTGAAATTGAACAGCACCCGCATCAATTGTGATTGATCTTCCTTCTCCTGAGCCACCATCATCGTATGCTTCATCAAGCGTATTTGTAGAGCCTGTAGAAAAAATGTCGACGCTATCCCATGTTGATCCACCTGTTCCAGCAGAAGTACACACAAATAACCCTTTGCCACTAACGAGGCAGTGATATCCTACATTTAGACCACTTCCATCAATTGTAGATATTGACTCCATAGAAGAAGTTGTTAATGCTCTATAGAGTCCAACTCCACGAAGTATTGCGTTTGGTAATGTCATTTAATTAAGCTCCTATAGTTCCAAGTGAAAATGGTCCGGCAACGTCACATGTTGAAAAAGATGCAATAAAATGTGTTGAATAAGAAGCCGACCCTGTTACAACAACATGTAATTCATGACCATTCATAAATAATAGATCTGCATTAAATGTACTACCATCTCCACTTGTTATGGGTATTCCTAAATATTCATAAACAAAGCTAGACTCGACAACAGAATTAGTTTCTTTAAATGTTATAAATGCACGTACTTTTCTAGCATAAGATCCTTGAACTGTTGGGTTCACAGATATTCCTTGTATATTAATGTCAACCCATCCTGAGCAGAACTTTATGGCATTGTTTACTTTTGGAAAAAGTCCATTTAATAATCCTAAGCTTCCACTCCCTCCAGACAAAAATGTTTTTCTAATTGTTCTACATTGTTCTAATTCCCAATTCTCAGATATGGAGCTAGAGTACAATCTAGATATTGATATACTTGGATATTCTTCAGCATATCCAAAGGAACTAGTCGCAGTTAATGAACCGGCTGTACCTGCTCCAATAACGAAATTTCCAACACCAATATCTAAATCAGACGATTCGGCATTTGTATCTCTTAGGTAAAAAGAACTAGTAATAGGTGTTTGATCTAAGTCTGAATGAAGAAGAAATACTGGTACATCTTTATCATTTTGCTCAATATACGTTAATGAAGAGGAATTTGCTGAGGCTCCTGGTCGGAGGTATATATCACCACCCTTGGTAGAGTTAGAGTCTCCACCTTTTACAATTGCGTCCCCGCCCGCAGCACCTGCAACTCCATCACCACCTTCGACCATAGCCCAGCCACCTATACCTGTTACACCTATACCTGCTGATAGTCTTGCGCTACCACCTGTTGTTCCCGCGCCAGCACTAGCTGTAAGGTCTCCACCAGAAGAGGCTGTTCCATAGCCAGCCACAATAGATATAGGTGATCCAGCCCCACCAAATGGAGAAACAATACTTCCACCTGAGAGAACTAGTATGTCGCCTGCGCTAATTACAAGATTTGATCCATCGCTCCATCTACCAGCAACAAGAGTTTCTGCAAGCGTTTCTACAGACCCGCTAACTGCTGATCCTGATATTAAGATTTGCCCATTAGACTGAGATGTTATCGATACTCCACCAACACCAACTAAGTAGCTCAGACCCTGAGACGTATGATGAATAGACGCAGATATAGAAGCGCCCGCCACGCCCTGATTATCAACAGTTAAAGAACCTGCTACGTCAATAGCTCCCGTTACAACAAGAGATGTTTCAACAAAGTTCGGTCCAATAATTTGAACAGCCCCAGAATCGGCATTTATAGTTCTACCAGCACCTGAGCCACCTTCATCATAAGCTTGATCTAATGTATTACCACTACTTCCTGTGATATTCGTCGACCCACAAACGATTAGATTTCCATAAATTACAGATGTCGCATCTGAGCAATCAGAGACTATGGGACCTTTTACAGTAAGTGTTGAGTCGCAATCCTCATACCCAATTTGAGTATCTCTTGGAATTACTGTTTTCCTAATCTTTTTCGTATTAAGATCTTTAATATGCCAAAAATCCAAGAATGGGATATCTTTTTTGGTTATTATAGTTTTTGGTGCCATACTCTTTAGGTAAATAGGTTGTCTTAGTGCCTATATATCATTATAGGAGACTTTTATGGCTATCGAAACCACAGAAGCTAGATTGAGAAAATACATTAGAGAGACGTACATAAGTATGCTTAAGGAAGAAGATGAGTCCTTGTCAAGAGATAGGGTTGAAGCTCTTCACGATATCTCTTTTGCATTGGCTAAAAAGGTTGCAAACATTATCGAATCTGAAGCAATGGACAATGGAGTTCCTGCTGAAAGGCTTTTTGGAGCGATGGTAGAACAAATAAAGCTTCTCATGAAGAATAGATAAAAAAAACCCGCCACTAAGGTTTTAGTCATTGATGGAAAAGCTAAAATTATAGATGATGACCGTAGAAAAGGATAAATATTATGATTGAAATTAAAGAATCACAACTAAGAAAGACCGTGCGTGAAGAATACCTTAAGATTAAGTTGAAAGAGGAAAAAAAGCTGGTTCGTAAACCTAGCTCCAAATAACTTAACCTAAAAGAGATATCTTACCAGATAAAACTAAAGAATTATTCGAAACCCTTTTACTCCAACAAACTATTGGGCAGTAAAAGGGTTTCGTTTTTAATGATGTTGAAATAGTAATATGTGGATGTTTATTTTTTGATTTAATACCGTCAGGCAATATAACCTCAACAGCTTGACCATTTTCGTCAAAAGCTTCTCCAACTACAGAAAATGTTACTTCTTTCCCAATTTCAAATGCTTTTTGATCATCTATTGAAGGATTGAAAAATAGTGTAACATGATCAGCAAAAACATTTTCATGCTTTGGTGGAAATGTGCCAAGAAGAGCTTGTTTGCTCTTTTTATCTAATTTAATTGCTATGTACATACCGCTCCTGTTCTCTAAAACCAATTTAATGTATTTTCGAATCTTGCTTTCATCCACTCTTACAAGTGGAGCATAGAATATCTGAGGATGGTCTCCAAATGCCTTAGAAAGCATTAGTCTCTTATTACCCGACACTAGGTAGGGTTCACCTGAAGGCTTAGTAGAAATGATTGGGGCGGGCACAGGCTTACCTGATGTCATAGCATCAAATAGCCACTTGTACTCATCTTTAGCAAGTGCCCGAACCCTTGATAGGTCCATACTCCCTAAAGAGTCTGTATTATTTAGCTGGGACCATATCCTATCCGTCAAAGGTATAATTTTTCCCCTTTCAAGAGAAAGTCGCAAATCTTCAGTAGGAACGCCTAATTGCTTAGCGATCTTCTCTATTTCAGGTTGTTCTTTGTCAAGATTTGGCTTATACCACGCTATCTTCATTACTACAATAAGTATCTTGGGTTTTCCATTGATTTCTTATAAGCTTTGAGAATTGCATCATGTAATGACTTTTTAGAACGTCCAATAGTCTCACTTGTCTTATTGTGCGTCACTATGTAAAGTGAAGAACTATCTGTTTCAGAAGAAACTTCTGAAATACCCCAAATCATGAGGTTGGCCTGAATAATTTTCATTGCTAGTGCTGGAGCGTTCATAAAAAGACCTCAGATTTACTTTTTATCAAAAAATAACTCAATACCCCAATCTCCAACTGTTCTCTTTGTTCGGAAAACAAATCCTTGATCGTGCATTCTTTTAACTAATTGTTCTGCTTCTCGTGCACTAGAACATTCTTCGACACCTAAGTCCATAGAATCATCTAGGTGTTCTATACCATTAAGTAACTGCTTCACTTTGTATTTCATGATCTAGTATAACATATTTGTCAATAATTTTTTCAATTATTGATTGATTGTGAGTGTCCATATCCCATATAATACATAGATTTTCCCTACCTGTTTCTATCATTGCACGATTATGATCTCGAATTTCTTCAGGAGGATTTACTCGATGACTCTTGTTTCTATGCGAAGCTCTTAATGTATATAAGGCAGTTGCTCTATCGGTAAGTCTTTTACATTCGTATCTTGATACCTTGTTATGTTCACGAATTTCAAATTCAACAGAGTGAATGTCTTTTACGATTTCTTTAATATTTAGTTTCATCTTTTTTTCCTAATAGTGTTAGTTTTTTCATTATATTTTTTAATATTGGAGACTGATCCCTTACGCATGGATTTACACCAATTGCCAACAATTCACCGTTGTATGGAGAGTTTGGTTCTCTGATTGGTGTGTGTAAAATTTCATTACTTCTAAGCATACTCTCTACATCTTCAAGTTTATTCGTTGAAAGCACAACAGAATGGCACTTTTTACCTTCCGGGTTTGACTCTCCTGCTGCATGAACCAATTGTGCAGCAATTACGCCTATTGGTAAATCATCCCGAATAAGACAATAGTGGTGATATATTTTTTTTACTTTTTCCATATTTTCTCGTTAAAACAGTAAATCTATTTTTCTTATACTTAAAGATATTGTATTATAAGAGTATGAACACTAAAGAAAAACCAGTAGATTTTAATGAAACTCTTGAAAAATATAAGGAGTTTTCTGCTTTGGCGGATATTATCAAAAGAGAACTTGATGGAGATGATTTTTCTCCAGAAGTTGTTGAGAAAATGTCGGAAACAGAACAGAACGCCCGAACTGATCGTCACAATATTTTATCCAACCACCTAGAGCACATTACAAATTTTCAAACAAGTCTAATAACAGATTCTTCTAAATATGTCTTTGGAGAGAGATCTAAGCATGATGGTATCGATATCAACAATTTTCCTTATGATGTTTCGGAAATGAATAGGCTATGGAGTCTTATTGAAAATAGTCCACGTAAAACGAATCACATGAATTTTTACGTTCATAACTCAGAAGCGATGTTCGATCATAACAACATTAAAAAGAGAAGGGAAGCTGTCAAGAAAATTTTAGACAAGGATGAAAAATCAAAGAGTCAAACCACGAGTGCAGGTGATCAGGCGCGAAAGAAAGCTGATCAGGTTCGTGAGCGGATTGAACAGATTCGCCAAACCACTAAGGATTTATAAGGTGCGAAAAAAGGTTGAAAAATCCTTTAGGGATCGAAAAAAGCTAGAAACATCTCTAATAAACGATCTTGTAAATATTCAAAAATTAGGAAGTTTTCTAAATGTTTGCATGAATGATGATGCCAAAAATACAAAATATGAAATTGCAAAAAAAAGATATGTCGACCTTCTTGATAAAACAACTTCAGCCCTAAATCATCTAAAGAAAGTCATTACTAAACAAGAAAAAGATCTTCAAAGAGACCAAACTAGAGATAAATTGAGGAAAGCTAATGAAAAGGTTGAAGAAGATAATCTGAGTCGAGCTGAACAAGCTCAAAGAGATGATGAAGAAAAGATGAGAAAAAGAACAAAGAATAGCATTGTATAAATCCTATTTATTGTATGTCACTTGCAACATATGGCTCTAAGAAGAGGAAAAAGAAAAAAAAGAAGAAACAGGTTGGTGGACTAGGTTGGGGTAATGCAAATTATGCTGGCGCAGCGCCAGCTGGTGAGTCTTCTGGTTTTTCTGGAGGTATGGGAGAATCTCTTCTTAGATCCGTAGTTCGTTCGATATTGTCTGGGGATGTATCCCATGAATAAGTCATATCGTGAAGCTGACAAAAAATTAGTTTCTGTTTGTTCTAAGATTTATAAAAATAAGGATTTTTCTTTCAAAACACGAATCGCTGCATTTTTTACACTTATTGCATTTAAGTTAAGGATATTTCTCAAGTGGCATAGTCAACCTAATATGTTTGCTAAAATTATTACACTAGGGTTTAGTTATGGGAGATATGGTGGAGTCGGTAAGGGGTTAGTCGCTGGTGAAACAAGAGACCCAATTGACGAACTAGATATAGCCTACAGAAATCACGATCAAGCCTATATAAAAGAGTAAAATAGTGATTGAGAGAAGTAACATTCTCTTATGGATCTTGATTTCGCAACGCTTGAAGAAATTGTAAAATATCTGCCAAGGAATATTTCTGTGTGTATGAGAGGTAGACACGGAATCGGAAAAACAGAACTAGTTAGAAAACTAGCTAAAGAATTTGGTCTTGAGATTATTGAAAGAAGATTATCTCAAATGTCAGAAGGTGATCTCATTGGATTACCCGATCAACATGATCACACCACAACGAAATTCTTGCCACCAGACTGGTTCAAAGAAGCTATGGACCTTCCACGACTCATCTTTCTAGACGAGTTTGATAGAGCAGAACTCCCAGCTAAACAAGCAGCCATGGAATTGATTTTAGATCGCTCGATTCAAGGAAAGAAGATTCATAAAGATTGTAGAATCTATGCTGCAATTAATGGTGGAAAACACGGTGCCAATTATCATGTACAAGATTTAGATCTTGCAGTAAATGATAGATTCTGGGTTGGTGACGTAGAACCATCAGTTAGTGATTGGGTCAATTGGGCACATGATAATGTAATTCCAGAAATAGTCGACTTCATCCAAGATAACGAAGAAGATTTGGAACTAAAGAAGATGCCTGACGAAGCCCATGAGATAACTCCGTCTAGAAGATCTTGGACAAGACTAAGTGATACAATAAAAGAAAATCCACACTTGCTTGATAAGGATAAGATTAATTCAAAAGCATTTCGTCTACTATGTCGAGGGTTTGTTGGAGCTAGCTCATCTGGAAGGTTTGTGAAGTTCCTAAGAGAATCAAACACAATTTCCGTAAATGATGTTCTTGACAACTTTATCAATAAAAAGTTAAGGATAACCAGTCTAAAGCTTGATCAGCTAAATGTTATCGTTGATAAGCTTTATAAGCACTCCTCAAACGACGACAAGGATGAGTGGACAAACGATCAAATTAAAAATGTTTATCTGTTCTTTAGTTGTCTATCATCTGAGGGGAAAATAGCCATGTGGGACAAACTAACTAAAAGAGAGTGTAAAATCTCCAATTCCAAGAAGTTTGCTGAAGTTGTAGCGCCAGCAATACAGGAACTCATGTGAATAAAAAAGACAAAGAAATAAAAGATGCCGAATATAATGGCTACAACTTCGATAAAACTCTTGCTAAATTTACATGGGACGAACCATTCTATAGTTATTTCTCAAGAGAAATGACAAAAATAGAAACAAAAAAGTTCCCAACGGCAGCTGTAACAGTTAAAGATGGAGAATCAATACTTTATTATAATGAAGAATACTTTAATTCTTTGTCTTGGAAGTATAGATTTGGACTACTAGAGCATGAGATACTTCATCTAATCTTTCAGCATGTTACATCTAGAATAAAGTATGTAAATGGAAAAGTTGACCAATTATGGTTTTGGTGCTGCGATTTTGCAATTAATTCACTTATAGAGAAAGAGTTTGTACATGATACCTGGCTCTACCCTGGAAGATTCCCAGAAATTCCAAAAGAACAATTAAGCCAATACACAAAAGAACAAATAAGTCACTTAGAGGCATTGCGAAATGAAGTTATGAGTTGGCCTGTTGGAGAGTCTTCTGATTGGTACTATAAGAAAATGAAGCAAAACCCTAGCGCTGAAGAAGGTTACAAAATCGCTTATGAAAAAGATAAGGGAACAGCGGATAGTCATGAACTGTGGGAAGATTCAGAAGGAAATAGTGAAGACCTTCAAGAAAGCTTGAGAAGTGCACTAGACGAATGCAAGACAAGAGAAAATTGGGGAAGCGTACCTGCTCCTTTTAGAGAAATTCTGAAAAAAATGGTTTCAAAGAAAATATCTTGGAAAGATGTTTTGAAAAATTTTACAGGAAGATGTCAATCAATTGACAAGATTTCTACTATAAAAAAGATAAACAAAAGATATCCCTATATTCATCCTGGAAGGAGAAAAGTTAGAACTTCAAGAATCGTTGTTTGTATTGATCAATCAGGAAGTATGTCATCTGATGCAATAACTCTTCTATTTTCAGAGCTACAAAATCTGTCTTCATTAATAGAGTTTGTAGTAGTTCCATTCGACGCACAGGTCCTTGAAAAAGAAATATTTGTTTGGAAAAAAGATGAAAAAGTAGAACCAAAACGAGTTGCATCAGGTGGAACTGATTTTACGGTTCCAACAAAGTGGGTGAATAAAAACTCCTCCAATTTCGATGCTGCACTCTTTCTAACTGATGGATATTGTGCTAAGCCAATTGCTTGCAAGATACCAAGAGCTTGGATTATCATTCCAAGTGGAAAACTACTATTCTCTACAACGGAACTTGTTATCAATATGGAAAGAAACAAGAATCTAGACAAGTAACTTCCAATAAAGAAAATCATCACCAAAATTTAGAATTTGCTCTTTCCATATTTCAAAACCAATAAGTTTTAGATTTGATATTGAAAATGAATTACACTTACTTGTATAGGTTATGACTTCTCTTATATTTAGTGATTTAGAAAAATCTACCCTAGAAGCTATGAGCATTTTTTGTATGCCATTTCCTCGATATTCTGGTAGAACTCCCACTCTAGTCAAAAAGAAGAAAGATAAATACTCTCTAGCGCCTGCATATGCAATTGGAACCTTGTCAAGATAGACAATCCACCAATGATATTCTCTTTTCCCAATAAGCGGAGTTTCTTCATCTGGAAAACATATTTTATCCATTTTTTGTATTAAACTTATGTTTTTATACGTTTTCCAAACTTTTTTAGTTTCCACATAAGGATTATACTCAATGAGCATTAAAAAAGAAGAACTTATCTATAAAAAAAAGGACGTTGTTAGGATTGACTATTCTATATTGACAGGCCACAAATCACTCAGTCCCAAACAAAAGCAGAGACAAGGAAGGTTGGCAGTTATTACAGATATAGTTGAAAAAAAGATTATAAAGAAATTCTCTTATGATTACGAGTACCTATATCGCTACGAAGTGATCGTAGGGCAAGAAAAGATTCAAATAGATCAATCTTGTCTATCTGGGTCATAATTATAATTTGTGAACAATGGTCAGGTCATTGTAGTAAAGAACTCTGAAAAGAACATTATACATTGTCATAATAAGGCAATGGCAATACGGTACGATGGTTGCTTAGGCCTAATCATAAGAAGGTATGATACAAAACCTTGGATATCTATCTACGAAGTATTAATTGGGATGAATATGATAGATTTTGGTAGAGGTTGGATCATCCCCGTGGATAGTTACTATTGTGAACATACGAAGATATACAGAGCATGTAGATGACAAAAGTCGTGCAGCAGGCATTTTGGCTGTTTGTACAGAGACTGGGCGTGTCTTGTTGTCATTCAGTGCAAAAAATCAAAAATATACCGGATTTGGTGGCTACCTGACATATGGAGAAAGCTTTAGAGATGGTGCATATAGGGAGTTTTCAGAGGAAACATTATATAGTGGTCCACTTCTCTTAATGCAAGCCTATCGCCATCAGAGTCCTGTCAAAAATTTTGAATACCTAAATTTTGTCGGAATCGTACCAGACGAATTCAGACCCATGCTAGACAAAGAGAATATCGAAGCTGAATGGTTTACTTTAAGTCAGATTTATGGTGGAAGAATGCCACTACTCCCAGAATTTGAAGAGTTTACGATCGAAGCAAAACCTTTTTTAGAAGGCTTACTAAAAACTTTCGATATATTGAGCGACTAATTCGCTCTCCACTTTTTAAATGACCTCATCTCCTTATCTGTTGGATAAGGATTTGTTTTGCACTTAAGTGTCCTTTGACTTTGTTGCATCATCAAGGGGGCTTTCCCATCTTCGCATTCTTCTCTATGAAACATCCCTAAAGCATGACCAACTTCATGATTTATAACGTATGTTTTATAGTCATCCAGGGATGACCAGGACGAATCTCCTTCAGTCCATCTTAAAAAATTTATTACAACTACCTTCCTATTCGCACAGGATACCTTACCTCCTGTATTTAGTGGGTAGCACATCTCATCAACAGTGTCAGGCAAAGCTAATACAATATCAAACTGAGGCTCTCCAAGTGGACAAAAACTAACCTCTCTTCCCCAACCCTTTGATGAGGACAATGTTTTTGCTACATCTAAAGCGAACGATAAATAATAGTGTTTTATTGCTGGGTCTTCTATTTTTACTCGGTATCTTGTGGAGCCAGAACCACACATGAGTAGCATCACTATAAGTCTGAGCACAAAATTACCTTACCTTTGGGTGGGTTAGTCTGTCAAGAAAAAAAACTGTTGACAAGCTCTTCGATTCAGGATATGATTGAGGTGGATAAGGGTCATCAGCAATAAAGCGAAATGGCTATCTTGTGGTTGTTTTTGTTTCAAAGAGGATCCCCATGGGGATCCTCTTTTTTAAATTGAGTCACCAGAATGAGAATAATCGAAACTCCTGAAAAGGTTTCCAAAACAGAAACCAAATATTCCTCTATCGAATTTTTACAAAGCTTAGAGCTTCCGAAGATCAATGAGCGACTGTCACCATATCTAAAACTAAATTGGCTTGGGAACAAAGGTATGCCTGCCAAGTCTGCTATAGATGCCATTAAAAATGATAAGGGAGAACCAAAAATTGTGTTCTCCCTTATTTACAATTCAACGATTGTTGAAGATATATTTTTACATAATGATATGGAAAGAGAACTAAGGGTGTTTTCAGAAACAGTCGAAGAACTTCTTCTCTAAAAATCTATTAGCGATGGTGGATCTCCACAATCTTCATCATCGTCATCATTGTCACAGTCTTCATCGTCTTCGTCGTCATCGTCTGAATCTTCTTTCATCTTCTTACTAATGTGAGAGATTCTTTTTTCAAGTTCTTCGACCTCTTCAATTGCTTTTTCCATTCCAAGAACCTCTTTTCTTTTATGGAACTCTGTGACGTAAGCAATTGGAAATTTGGCAAGTCGATCATGAATTTCTTTAGGAACTCCAGGTCCGATCAATTTAGACACAATTTCTGAATCAATATCTTCTACTTCAATATGGTCATCAAACCTTCCTGGGCGGATGACCGCAGAATCAAGCTTTTCTATATGATTTACACTTACAATGAAAAGCTTGATTTTTTTATTAAATCTTTCCAATTCATTCAATAGCTTTTCTGGTCGGCTCATCCTATCAAAATCGTCGATTAATAGCGTATCTGGTTGCAACATTTCAATTGCACTAATCATATCTCCAGCACTTAGATGTTGTAATTCAGAAACATTTATTCTTAAGCTAAGTTTTCCAAACTTTTTAGCAACATATCTCATGGCAGAACTCTTTCCTGTTCCTGGTCTGCCATAGAGCATAACAGATCGACTATATCCATGATCTAAAAACGCCTTAGATCGTTCAAGGACACTGTTTGCCATTTTAGACTCATAAACATCATCCTGTGTTCCATCCACTCTAAAACCAGTCGTTCGTTCCCCTTCTTTATTCCTACTCTTTGTAAGAATGCAAGATGTCGATCCTAAATGTTCCCAAACAAGCCTTCCCAATGAAAACATTACATCTTTAGTTTTCTCTTCACTTTCTGCATAAGGACCAGAAACATATCCGCCACGGGCAATCCATCCTACCCTCTCTCCGAATATCGTAGAAACAGAATAGATTTCCTCTCCACGCTCTTCCATGATTTCATTATCATGATGAGTTACGCAAACAGAGTAGAGGAAGTCTGAATACTCCCAGATATCTAAAAGTTCCCAATCTTTAAATGGTGAACCCTTTTTAAATCTACTGCTATGGTGAAGAGCTGAATTAAAAAGCTTGAGACCAATAGATGCATAATCTGAAGGTCTCGGCTTGTCCCTAAGGTGAATAAGAACATCACTTACGTCACTGGCTATTTCAAGCCAATTTCGCATTTTAGTTTTCCACTGCATCAACGAATCATATCAGACACGATCGATGTTCTATCCAAAAAGAAATGATTTTGCTTCGCTTAAGTTATTGGAAACACTTATGATTCTAGTTGCTCCAGTGATAGCATCCTCAGCCCATATTCTTCCTGATTCTTTATAGGCTATTTCACTTACTTTTATAATTTTTTTCATTCTTAAACTTTCTTGCTCTAGGCTTGGTAATGGTGATTTCATAAAATTCTCCTAATCTTTTGGCATTCCTGAATACCACTCATCTTCTTGAAAAGACCAATGCCATTCTTCAATGCCGTGTTCAAATAATGCGTTTTGCAAAGCTTCTCGATCCCATTCAAAAGCTGGTCCTGGATCTGTCTTGCTTCCTGCAAGACCTTTGACAACATACTTGTTTCGAACATCCTCATGTCCTGTAATATATTTTATTGAAGGGTGATCTTTTTTTAGTTTAACAATAAGATCTATCAACTCTTTATATTGTAGCTCAGTATACTTTTCCCACTCTTTTTTATATGAGCTTGGGTTTCTATGTCTACCTTCAAATATCTTAGAGTCATCGACCTTTTCTAGATAAGCCCAACCAGTATTACATATTTCTATACCAATACTTTTTCTTCCAAAAGATCCTGGGTCGTCTCTAAATTTGGCCTTACCTGAGTGCCAAGCATTTTTACTAGTATCTACGAACTGACGTGTTGCAGCTCCATCTTCCTCGACTCTTCCTATGCCAAAATGAGAAGAGGCTTTTTTATTCCCTTTCTTGAAATAATTTCCAAGTTGAATAGAATCGCCCCTTCCAGCTGTATAGTGAACCAAAATAATTTCTGGATCTGTTCCGTTACGACTTGAGTAATGTTTTGCTTGTATAAATGGGTATTCCTTATACTTCATGCCTATAAATAGGCATTAGTATTTCATTTTTACCCTACGTTCACTCGCTCACCATCTGGCATGGTAATACTCTTTATTCTCGCAGGCTCAGGAATTGTGTCTATTTTAGCATTTCCTGTCACTCCTTGAGTTTGTGTCTTAGTATCTTCCCTTACTTGTTTCTTTTTTGGAATTTCGGGTGGAACACTTCTTTTTTTAGGGATAGAGCCACCAAGAGATTCTTCTGACTGAGCAAAAACCTTGTTAGCTGTACTTACAGCATTAGCTACCATCTTATCGATAGATGAATTGGCAGAATTTTTCAATACCTTTCCAACTTCTGACGAATTAGTGTAAACATCCACATCTAAATCAGAAAGAGTGTATGGACCTTCGTCATTTGGAGCCATAACAAGATAAGCGATATCAGTACCACTTATCGTTGTCTTTTGAGTTATCTCTTGAACCTGTACAGGTATTAAGCTATTTTGCTTATGAGAAACAAGATATAATACCTGCCCGATTATGTATTTTTCGGACATAAGTTATTGTACCCTATTTTATCTTGGTTTTGGCTGAAGATCTTCGGTCATTACAAGAAAGGTTTCTTTCTTTGGGTTTTCTTTTTGAGTGTACCCAACTAAGTCAAGATCAACTAATGCTGCAAGCATCTTCGTGTTGTCTTTACGGCCGCCATGAAGTTCATAGATTCTAAGAATTTTGTCAACTACTGATTGATGTAATTTCATACTTCTATTCTCTCACGAATAAACAGCTTGTAAAGTTAACTTGTTCTTATTTCACGCTAGAAGCAGCTACACGGCGACCGCCTGGGTTTCTTTGTCCGCCTGGAGTGCCAGTTCCCATACGAACACCAGCTTTTTGAGTCTTAGGATGAGCGCTTGCCTTAACTGTTCTTAGTGAGGCGTTTGCATCATAAGGATTCATTGGATTATCCTTCATTGTTTTACCTTCCTCATCATTATCAAATGGGTATTCGTCACTCGGTTCCATAAACTTATCTAAGCTCTGGCTCCAAGTTTCCACAAGGTAAGAACGAATGAAGTCTCTAAGCATTTACTTGCCTTTTTGCTTCTTTTCGTATTTCTTTATAAATTTTGCAAATTGATCTGAAAGATATTCAGTTTCCTCTAAATCGAGAGGGTCTTCAGACTGCGCTACAAGCTTTAGGTAGGTTGGATCATTCTCATAGAACTTCCACCCAGTTGGATATTCTGGGTTCTTAGAATGCATTCTAGGGGTTTCTCCATCGTCATAATGATCTTCTCTTGGCTCTACAAAGTTAGAACCATTATTCATTCTATAAGAGTATGTTTCAGAAACTGGGTCCATACCAATAAAATCAAACGCTTTATCTGTAAGAGTAAACTTACCACCTGCATCTAAAAACAAGAATTCTCTTTTCAAAAGCTCATCACGAAGACCGTCATTATGACGAACCAATTCGTCTCCACCTTGAACCATTGACTCAAGAGCCTCAATAGCACTTAGTGGAAGTGATGTGTATTCTTCATACTTATCTTCCATGTCGGGCTGGTTTCTTTCTGAAAGAAGTTTCGCAAAAATATATTTGTCTTCCTGAATTACAGAAACATGTTTGGAGAACTCTTTAACATCCTCTTCTAGTTGTTGTTCGTATGACTCAACGACTCTATCTCTAGTTTCGTCAAGGTCATCCTCTGAAACCAGTCCCGCCAATAGTTCTATGCGATCTTTCATCATAAGCTAATCCTATGTTCATAAATAGTGTTATAAAGGACAATAGACAATATCCTCTGGATTAATTGTTTTTCTATTGTGACGCATTGAAAAGTGAAGATGGTTACCTGTTGCAACACCTGACTTCCCAATCCTTCCAATAATCTCCCCCTCTAAGACCATCTCACCCTTTTTAACAAGGATTTTGGAGGCATGAGCATATCTCGACTCATAACCACCAGGATGCTCTATTATAATATAATTGCCATAGCCTGGCTTGCGTCCTGCGAAAGACACAATACCAGGCCATGTCGAATGTATTGGCTCACCCTTATCTGCTGCAATATCTAAACCACGATGAAATCGTGAACACTTATTGCAAGGCTTTGTTCTCCAACCATAGTGGCTAGATATAATTCCATTTTCAACAGGGCAACTTGGGGATAGAATATTTATAAATAATGATATCCAAAATATCATTTCAAATCGGCTTTCTCAGAAACCTTTGCAGAAATCTTTCTACCTTCTTCTATAGCCTTATCTAAAGTTTCCAACCCAAAAGCAACACGAACCTTATCTAAAGTTTCTTTATCTAATACTTCTTTAGCTTTTTTGTATTGAAAATAGATGTGAATATCCATATCGCAAATAGGAACATCTTCTCCATCTGGTCCTGGTTCATATTCGCCTGTCTTTTTATATTCAAACATATAAATCTTTTCAGGCATCTCTTCTTTTTCTGGAACCTCTATAAAAGGAACTGTTGAATCTTCCTGGTAAACAATCTCAGGAACCCATTTCTTATCATCTTTCATAACTTCGTTTCTCCTACGAAAATTCAGACTCCAATTGATCCATCATTTCATCAAATGTGTCCTTATGATCAACTTTCATCTTTATCTTTAAAACTCTAATAACCTTGTCTAAAGTTTTTAGATCGATCTTTTCTTTAAATTCTTCTTTTAGATCTTTTTTGCCCTGTTTTATAACTTCACCATCAAGTTCCAATGTTTGAAACCTCTTTACAAACTCGGCAATAAGCTCTTTTTCAGTTTTGTTATCTAGATTGTTATCATCCATATGGACATTATAATCTAGATGTGCCCTACACGTTATCTATAATCGTTATAATGAACGAATTTGTTTTAATCCCTGCTTGTATGCAAGAGCTAAAGGATGAGAGCTGCCACCAGGAAGCTCCTTAATTTTCTTCTTTAAGCCGTCCGAGTAAACCTTCTTAATTGCCTTCTCGGCGCCTTTGACGGATAATTGAGCTGTTTTTTTAGCATCTGCCTTATCTCCTGACTTCTTAATTAATTCAAAAAACTTTCCATCCGTTACTTGATTGAGTTTTTCTGTACTTTTGATATCTAATGCATTTTTAGCTAAGTCAACTACTCCACGAACATAGTTTTCAACATAATCCTTAACGTCCTTTTGCATAGATTTGGCTATTGGGCTACTCTCAATCTCTTTCTCAAGCGGACTTCCACCTTTGAAAAGACTTTTGATATTGTCTAAAATACCTTCTTCAATTGGTTCAGACTTTATCTTTTCAACTACAGCAATATATCCACCATACTTGTTGTCAATTCTGTCAGCAGCTCTTGCAGCTAATCCCCTATTCTTATAAGGACCTTGAGTCTTTCCAGTCTTGCTATTGCGAACCATAAATCTTTCAGTCTCTACAGATTCCAAAGTTTCATTGGGATCGTAATCACCAGAAGTAGGTCCTCGACTCATTCTCCCCATCTTTTTTACATTGGCAAACTGTGTCCTCAGATGATCTGTAACCTTTGTCACAGCTGGGCGTCTTCCTGAAATAGTATCCATCATATAAAGAGCAATGCTTGGTGTTTGTTTGAACAAACGTGTAGAGATATATTGATGAGGAGCATACAAAAATGACATTAGTGCTGCATCACCAGTGAATAGGTGGTCGTCTGTCCTTCTAAACACTTCTCCATACTTGTCTTGAATCGCATCAAGCCTTTGTTTCTCTTGATCGTCATATTTCTCAAAATCAGCAAAATATCCAGGAACTACAGATGACATAATCGCTTCGGCAGTTACGCCAGCTATTTTTTGAATATCACTAGAAAATTTCTCTACAAAGCCAGCAACATGCTTTAGAGGGTCTATAAAAGCATTCCAGATGTCTGTATAAAAATCATCAGAAACACCATATCCATA
>Ga0222691_1000333_pt1 | contig 17477 bp, 31 predicted proteins | sample AntAcemetage1237_FD_179839 | JGI IMG/M metagenome (GOLD analysis project Ga0222691, IMG submission 179839) | Saline water microbial communities from Ace Lake, Antarctica - #1237 | ecosystem: Environmental > Aquatic > Non-marine Saline and Alkaline > Saline | place: Antarctica: Ace Lake... | reverse complement strand
AGCGGGCTGGCCTTCTTGGACATAACGCTATTAGACTCACTAATTATAACGGCCGATGGCCACACATCAATTATAAACTAATGGTATATATCGATCAAGTAGTTCAAAATATTACGTCAATGTTCAGGTGTAAAGTAAGAGTCACCAACCTAAAGGGGCACCTAATGTCCATGTCGATTGAGGGCCTGCGGGTTGAGGATAAACTAATTGTTCAGGCCGACTTAAAAAGCTTCGGTACCGTCCACATAAGCGGCGACTTTATATACTGTAAGTTTAGCCCGGTAGTCTTAAGCCAATCACTTGTTGAAAGGTTGACCCGGGAGGAGCTTTTTCTAATACCGAGTGCCGTAAGGCTTGAAAACAAGGAGGCCTATGATAAGCTTCTAACTAAGATAAAATCGCATGAGGGCTTTTTTAGCCATGCGGTAATTGAAAACCAAAATATAATTATACTATGAAGTATCTTAAGATTTCCAACTTCGGGGAGATAGACCCGAATGCATTTGCCCTTGTTGGAGCAAGCACAAAGAGAAACAGCGACTCCAAGATTGGAATGTTTGGCACTGGTCTGAACTATTCCATCGCATGGATGATTCGAGAAGGAATTGAGTTTCATGTTTTTCAGGGAGAAAAGGAGATTCAGTTCACCACTAATGAGGTACAAATGAGGGGCCAGTCCTTCTCCGTGATCAATGTCAACGGAATGCCAACCAGCGTAACTACTGAAATGGGAAAGGATTGGAAGCCATGGTACACGCTGAGGGAGTTTTACTGTAACGCGATTGATGAAAGCCTCTATGAGGTTGGAGAGGTGGATGAGGACCCAATCGGCCTTCAGGGGTGGACCACTGTTTACCTATCCACCGATCACCTTGGCATGAAGGAGGCGGTTGAAAAAAGGGACCTATACTTCAATAGTAAGGATCCGGACATTAAGATTGCCGGCGCGAGGATTTGGAAGCAGAACCCCGGCACAAGGCTTATATACAGAAAGGGTATTCTTATCGGAAAGCTTACCGGTAAGTATATATTTGACATTGACGTTGATGAGTGCGATATCACCGAAAGCAGAACCATGCAGTATGAGTTTCAAATCACGGATAAGATTAAGCAGGCCATTTATGGGGCCACGAGTGAGGAAATGGTGCGCTGGTTTATTAAAAACATCACAGATAGTGATGAGGCCAATTGGAGCTGGGGAAGCAGCACATATAATAAGGAGGGCTGGCAAAAGATTCTTGACGGGAAACCGGTTTGTGGAATTGAGGAAGGTGGATATTACATTGAGGAAATTAAGAAAACAGGCGCGGTTCTTCTTCCACGGTCAATGGTTGTTAATATGGTTGAGCAGGGGGTTGCCGCCCACGTTGCCGGGAGCAAAGGGGCCCACGGGATGAAGGATATTGAGCCCGACCCGCTGCAGGCTGAGTGTTTTAGAAAGGCGCTCCTTTTCTTGAGTGAGTGCGACTACCCGGTTGACTACCCGATAAAGTTGGTACAATTCAGGAATGGCTATATTTGCGGTCTTGCAGAAGATGGTCAAATATTTTTAGGTGTGCCGGCACTGCAATCGGTTAGCCTTTGCGTGAGTACGCTTATGGAAGAATGTGAACATTTGAAGACAGGCTTTCACGACTGTACAAGGGAGTTCCAAAACCACCTGTTTGAAATGTGGCTTGCTGAAAAGAAAAAGCGATTCACTTATGTATTGTGAAATGTCTATCTTTGGCGGGTCAAGAAGTCTTCTGCTTATTGACTCGCTGTTTGGCTCGCCTCCTTGTGAGGTGGGCCATTCTTTTATCAACAGATTGTTGCACATGCTTAACTTTTTCGCATCTTGCACTTCATACAGCGAACAATTCAAATACAGGCTGAATAAGCCAATTCTTACATGAAAAGTATATCTACACACAGCCAAACTGAAAAAGTTGGCACAGACGAAGCTTTGCCTTTAATAAGCTGCAGAACTTCATACCCTAACAGAATGTATCAAAGCGCAGAAGCTATGCGAAGCGCACTAAAATCAAGACACAATGCAGGAACACATTGAGATTCACAAACTCCTTAAAAGAAGAAACTCGGAACTTGAAAGTCGGGGAGAGAAAAAATTAACACAGATGACCCTTGCGAAAATGGTTCTACCAAGAGAGAAGCCCGAAACGGCACGATACTACATCGGGCAGTGGGCGAGGGGTTGTTCAATTGGCAAGCTGAATGTCTTTCACGTTCACAGGCTTTGCGCCATGCTGAATTGTGATGCTAACGAATTATTCAATCTTAATAAAAAATAAAATGAGTGAAACTCCAGCGAGTAACGTTGCACTGAAACAGATGCACGTAATGGCAGACTTGACAAACTTTGCCAAAGACCTTCAAAAATTTGTGAAGGAGAATAAACTATCCACCAATATCCAAGGAAACGAATATGTACTTGTGGACGGTTGGAAATTTGCAGGGCTGAACTTTGGGATTGTTCCCCTCCCAAGTGAGCCAGTAAGAGAGGACGAGAACCATGTGTTCTTCGCCTTTTATAATAAGACCGATAAAGGGAAATGGTATTGTGCCGCAACCGAGCAAATCACGGAGAACGTGGAAGCGTTTAAAACAAAGTATCCGAGGAATGAAAAGAAGAAAGTGTATCGGTATAAATGTTCGGTTGAATTGAAGAACACAATGACTGGTGAAATAGTCGGCTCGGGAAGTGCTGTGTGTACGAACATTGAAAAGAGCCGTGCCGACATGGACGAGTATGCAATTCTAAGCATGTCGCAAACAAGAGCAATCGCAAAGGCATACCGAAACACCATTGGATTCATTATGAAGATGGCGGGCTTTGAACCTGTTCCTGCTGAGGAAATGGACGATAGATATGCGAGCGGAAATTTCAAGGAAGGTGTTCTTGAGATAATCGATGCAGAGCTACAAGCAAAAATCAAGTTTTTCAAGGATAACGATAAGCTGGTTGATTGGGCTTCTACACATGCACTGAAAGAGAACAAGGAATTTAGAGCCTTGGTAAGTGTTCAATTCAAAAAATTAAACCCCGAAGGATGAAAGCTGCAGACATTACCAATCACGAAAAAGGATATCCAAGGGAGTTATTCGATTTCAAAAAACGTTCATTGAGTTATTCTTCAATGAAGCATATTCTTACAAGTCCTGCTCACTTTGCTGAGAACTGGACTGCTCCAAGAACGCCACCAACTGCAGCAATGCTTGACGGAACATTGGTGGACATGTTTATCACCGAAAAAGAGAAATATGATTCTTCTGTTATTCTTTCTCCGAAGTTCGATATGAAAAGCACAGTGGGAGTCTTGGAATATGTCCAATTTATTCAAGAGGCAATAAAGAAGAAACCCGACCACAGACATTTAGAACATGCTGCAGTAAAGGAGGACGCGACATTAATGCCGTTGAAAGAACTAAGGGCGCTGAAAGATGTTCTCAACGAGATTCACGGCCTTTACTTTGTTGATGCCGAAGAGAAGAATACAATTGAATATCTCGCTAATCATATAATGGAGCACCCAAGGGTGAAGCGATTACTTGATAACGCAACTTCAACTCAAAGGGAACTTCGTTGGGTTGATTCAAAAACAGGACTTCCGCTGCGTGGATTCCTTGACATTGAAACAGAGCTTGATGATAAAGCTGTTCTCGTTGATTTGAAAGGGATTGTATCTGCTGACATGGATAAGATTCAACGGCAAGTGTTTGACTTGAAATATGCACTGCAGGCGTATTGCTACCAAACGGCCTACGCTAAGAAATACGGTGTATTTCCCGACTTCTACTTTGTGTTCTTTGAAAAGGAACTGCCTTTTGGAATTCAAGTGGTGCGCTGTGGAGCTGACATTATGAAGCTCGGTCAGCACTGGTATAGAAAGGCTCTTGACTCAATCAAGTATTGCATAGTTAATGACTGCTTCGACATGGGCTATGAGTTTAATAATATGGACATGGATTACGCTGACCTGCAGCTTGCCGGTTGGATGAAACGTGAACTTGAATAACGGTGAAGTCCTGTTAGAGGGTGAGGAGGTGAGATGCGCTCACAGCCTCACCCTCTTAGGGCACCACTTTCTACAGGATGAAGTTTTATATTTCATCCCACTAAAAACAGCGAAATGAGTAAAATACTAAAGACGAATTTGAACGAAATAAATACCGAGGATTTGGTAAAAGTTAAGCTTGACGGCTTTGTTCCTTATGTAAGGGTAAACGGTGTGGCACTTGGAGTGAATTGTTTTGGAGAGTATGAAGTTCGAACACCACTTTTAAAATTACGGATAAAATGAAAAAAGATTATAGAAAAAGCAATGCAGGAAAAAGAAGGAATAAAAGTAACATTAGTACCAAATCAAGAAACAGACTACCAAGCGTTTAGATTTGATGAATTAGGAATCACTCATTTTGAATGGACAAAGATGAATGAAGATGATAAAATAATGTTGGTATTAGAAAATATTATGGAAAATATATGCTCTCACGTTGATTCGATGGAAGAGTATTAATGCTAACTACTGGTGTATGTGTAGTAAGGCTATGCACAGATTTCCATTTTAGAAACAACTCAATTAGCCTTATTACATATAAACCTTGTTAGCGTTTCGTTTTTGAGCGTTGGCAGCAAATGAAAAAAACATGAGTAAGATAATAACAAGTTTCGATTACCCACCAATACCAATTAGAAACTATGATTGGTCAGCGATTAGAGAAGACTATGATGAAGGTGATTTAATTGGCACAGGAAGAACAGAGCAAGATGCGATAAACGATTTAGTGTGTCAGGAAAATGAACGCTAACGATGGTAATATAAGCCATAGAAACAATTAAAAATAGATATATTATGAAAGCAGATTTAAGAATTGAACAGGATGATTTAAAAGTACTTTTTGCACATACACGATGTGCTTATGGTAATATGACTTTTGCAAATTGGTGCAAAGAGTGTGAAAAAAGTTATATGAGTTACTTTAACAACAAAGAACTATTTAGTAATAGAAAATACACTTATAGCCAATTTGTAAACGCCCAAATTATAGCACTTACTTAAAATGGCGAAAACTAAAAAAGTAACAATAACCTTAACAGATGAGCAACAAGCGAAAGCACGAAACTTATCTGTTTTGGTTCTTGGTAAAGAAAACATAAGTGGGTTAATAGGCTATATGATTAACAAACTTGATAAAGAAGTACGAAAGTAGCACTTGTAGGTAACGGCATCTTGTATGGTGTCGTTGTGAGGAACGAACTATGCACTATACAAATTATTGTGTGTAGTGCGGATTATTAACAGATAAAATTTGATAGAGTGAAAGATATAAACGGAATTGAAATAACAGAAGGGTGTGAATTACAATACAGTAGTTATACGCCAAGTGAGAATGTAGAAAAAGGTAAAGTTTACACTCATAAAAAATATGGCGAATTGTGGGTAAATAGTGTGCCTGTATCGTTATTGAATTCTCACGGATTAGATTACAGAAAATTGAAAGTGTTGTAGTAGCATTACACACAACGCTTAGAATAAAATGAGTAGGCGAGGTAACTCAACTTATGACAAATAAAGAACGAAATTTAATTAAGAAGAAAATAGTAAAGTGCTTAACTGAGGACTTTAAAAACAACCAAGCCATATTTGATAAAAAAGAAGGGTGGCAAGTATTTAATGGGACTGATTTAGATATGGTAATGGATAAGGTTGTTAAAGGTTTAGAAATGGCAAAGCACGAATTGAACGTAGATAGTTAGTATTAAAGCTAACGGTTTGGCTAAAAAGCGTAGCCTATAAATCACGCTTCATTAAATGCACCAACGCTGATAGGCTATTATTTTTAGCCCTTGTTAGCTGTCTGGTGCGGAAATTGAAAACTAATATTAATATTATTTTGAAATAAAACCATACATAAAAATTCAACCATGAGCGAGAAAATATACGCCCACAGAATTATCACGTACAAAGTGCAGGAAAGAGAAGGAAATGCAGAAGCATTGAAAACAGCTAATCTTCCAGCAATAATCGAAGTCTACAACAATTCGGAACTGGACGTACCCATTTCGATACAGCTACAGGGACTGAAATTTAACTTCGTTGAATCGAGGGATGGGGCCAACTACAAGCCCAAGGAAGGTGACTTCGTTTTCTACCCACTTACGAAGGTTGAAAAAGAAACTATTTCGGAAGCAAGGCTTGGTCGTATTAAAAAGACTCAAAATGTTTCAAGAAGTGCTGGCAGAGCGTACAGAAGGAAGATTGAAAAGGAACTAAGAAGCCACCTAATCATTCACAGAATACAAGCAAAATGAGAAAGCGAGTCAAAAGAATCAAAGGAGCAGAAGACTTGGTTGATGGGGATGTGTACTACATTGAACCTTGGATGATTGGTTATGAGCACGAATCTCTTGGTATCATTCAAGAAGGAGATATTGGAAAGCTTGTTAAGAAAGTTCGTTCATGCTTGCAAGTGGAGAATGCTATGCAGTTCAAGAAAAGGAAGGAGGGTTGGATATGTTAAAGAAATACTATGCTCGTGGCTTCACAGCAGTAGATAATGTGCTTCTACATAACCCATTACTCTCAGCCAAGGCAAAAGGAATAATCATATACCTACTATCGAAGCCTGATGGATGGAGGGCAAATGCCGTCGATATCTCTAATAATATGCTCGATGGTGAGAGCAGCATTAGGACCGGGATAAAAGAGCTGAAAGAACAAGGGTTTATGAAGCTCGTTCCCGAACAAGATTCATCCGGTCAATTGATAGGAACGAAGTGGCTTGTTGCCGACTATGCTTTGTTCCATGGAAATTCCGAGTTGTGGAAAACCTTAAACTCGGAGAATCCCAGTCTCGGAAAATCAGCAGCTAACAATAAAGACTTTAAACAATTACAGATACTAAGTAATACTGAAAAAGCGACATCTTCAAATAAAGGGAAAAAGCTGTTTCCAAATTTTGAACACTTCACGGGTGACTTTTGGATGGAGAAATTTCAAGAGCTGGATAACCAAGGAATTGATGTTTTGTATTACTACAATGCAATCCGTAACTGGTCAGAAGTGAAAAATGTTCTTCGCACCGAAAGAGGATGGATAGCAACGATGAGAGATTGGGTTCAAAGGGATGCTTCGAAGAAGAAGATTGTGATGCTTGAAAAAAACAATGATGGTCAAGCGGCTATCGAATACCTAAGAAGAGATGGGTGAATTACAGAAATACGATGGAAATAAATTTGAGCTCGTTTCTGCAATGGCGAAAAAAGCAGGGCTGAATCTGAACATGCAGCAATCAATGATTCTACGTGCTAAGTCAAAGACTGCTATTTCAGAAATCGACTCTGCGGAGGCCATGGGAATACTGCAGAAAGATGCGGAATTCATTATGCGTGACCTCGGGATAGTTTACAACCCGAATACTGACAACTATTCCACCGTTCGATTTGCTGACGTTGTACTTCGATACTATTCTCAACTCACTATCGCAGAAGTGAAACTTGCTTTTGAAATGCTTATTCAAGGCAAGCTTGATTCTGAACTTCCGCACGATTCGAAAGGAGTAGCAGAAAAGAAGCACTACCAACAGTTCTCTTTTGACTTTGCTGCAAAGGTTCTCGATGCTTATGTAAAAGTGAGCTCAAAATCTATTTCTGGGCTGAATAAACAGCTTTCCGTCGCTGCCCCTTCCGTTGTTACGGACGAAGTGAAAAAGTCGCTTATCAACGAGTTTCTGCAGGATTTAGTAGATGCCTTTAACACCTACAAGAAAACTGGATTCTTGCCGCCTTACAAGTACAATGGATTCGTCTATGAAAAACTTGTTGAAGCGAAGCTTTGCGAAGAATTAGATGAAGCGAGTTATGATTACACAGAAGCACTCACAGACGTTCTTTCCACAACCTTCACCCCTTTCAACTATGGAAGAATAAAAGAGCAGGGGAAGTCTAATGTGCAAGTAGAAACCAAGGCAAGAATGAAAGCAATTAAAGTATCAATGAACAATATGATGGACGACTGTAGCATGGAGGAAATCGAAACTAAGCTGATGAAATTATGGATAGAATAATCGCAACGGTGGACCCTGGGAAAAACGGGGCTATCGTATTTTATGGAAAAGACACTTTTGCAGTGTACAAGTACAAAGAGCCAAGTGCCCTTTCTCAGCTCTTGGACCAGTTCGACGCAGAAATTAAAGAAGTGTACTTTGAGCAAGTGAATTCTTTTAGGGGAGAGATGGAATCAAACCCCGGCAAAGCGATGGCAATGCAAGGTCTATTTGAAAGAACAAATGTTCACAAAGGGATATTCATTGCAAACGGTTGGATGGTACACAGTGTTAATCCTCGAACATGGCAAAAAACCTGTAGGCTTCCGTCTATAAAGGGGGAAACGGATACAGCGAAAAAGAACCGATACAAAGAAAGAGCGCAGAGGATATTTCAAAAAGTAAAAGTAACCAAGTGGAACAGTGATGCACTGCTGATTCTGTACCACGTAATTCGAAAGTGATGCCGAGGATAGAAGACATTCGATACACAGGCAGCAAGAATGACGATTTCTATGATTGAAACAATCGGCTTCAAAAACGACAAGAAACAAGTTCATCAATTACAACTATTCAAATGACAAAAGAAGAAATAATATTAATGGAGAATGAGTATCTGTCTTGGATCCATAAACACCCAAAAGGCAAGTTCAACTATAATGCTTTTCAGCACGTAACAAGAACTCTATTATTCGCAGAGCATTGGCACGAGTTAAAGTGTGCAATAAAAAAAATCGGTCAAGTTAAAGCAACCGAAAGCGAATCATTGAAAGCTGTCAAGGTTTTAAGTGAAAGGAAATGCTCAGAAGTATTGCAGGAAGTGTTCGATATAACAGAAGGCCCTTTTGCTGACCCAGTAATCAGTGAAAGCTTATATGAAAGAATGGAAGAGGCCCTTGATTCAAGACACAACGACGGCCATATGAATCAAAAGCTTTTCGAGGCACTTTACAGAGTTTTTGGTGTTACGGCTTTGAACGACGAAATGGCGGAAATCATCAACGCAATAAAGGAGGATTGATATGGAAAACGTTAGGCAGTTCTTTGAGAATAACCGCTAACGGTTTGTGTAAACGGTCGTTTTAATGCCGTTTTACATATTGTTACCTGACTGGTGCGGATTTAAAGCACGAACTTTTCGATTTACACGGACACTTTTTCTTTTCTTTTTTAAGCGGTGGGGAAAATATTTTTAAAATTTATCTACAAAAGTTTGTAGATGCAATATATCTTCGTATACTCGTAGAGTAATAATTAATAATAACAATTTAAAACGAAGCAAAATGAAAAATTTAATCGAAACTTTAAGAAGCAAAAAAACTGGTTACGGACACTTTAGTATCTCAATTGAGATGAACAATGAAGAATTTAAAACTACAACCACTAACACAATGGCAATTGATGCAGCATTCGATGATTGTTATGATGATGAAGACAACTCTGGAAGATACTACGAAAGTAGAGAAGAAGCACAAGAGGCTTTAGTTAATGAGATTTTGAGAGCTAACGAAATCGAACTGTAATGACTAAAGAAGAAATTGGAAAGCAAATCGAAACCCTACGTAAAGAATGTGGGGTTTCGACCTATGAACTGGAACAAAAAGGAATACATCCTTCTTTGCCTTCAACTATTGAAAAGGGTCTAAAAGGTTACTCAATGGATAGTTTGATTAAGTATTTGAACGCAATTGACGAAGATATTTTTTTGAGCGTTGGAAAAAAAGAAAAGAAAAAGACTTAGATGCAGAAGCTATCGGATTATCACTTCGGTAGCACTTGCACACAACGGTGGCGATTGGCGAAGTAAAAGCCTACCACTACCGTTCAAGTTTACCACAAATGCTACTGGCTTTTATAGCCCACAAACTAATCTATTCTAAGATGGATGAAGAATACAACAAGTCAAAAATGAAGTGCAAAGGAGGAAACCATGTCTATACTGAAAGGGTTGATGTCGATTATTCTTTCATTGGAGTTTCGACACCCGAATACACTGGGGAATACTTTTGCATAAACTGTGGAAAACCAAGAGAGAAATGATAACAAACTTCGAAGAGCAGACAGCCGAGCTCACCAAGGATGAACTTTGGGCGGCAAATCAATTGAGGATGGTACTGCAGAAAAGAACCGGCAAAGAGAATGCGATTACCACTTCTGAGATTATAAGCGGATTCGACCAGAAGCTGAATTATAAATTATCAGACTCAAGAGTGAGAAAGATAATCCACTTTCTAAGAGTGACATGGAGCGTCCCGATGTTAATGGGCACCTCACAAGGATATTATATTGCCTCAACAAAGGAAGAGTTCAGAACTTGTTGCACAAGCTTAAAAGAACGTGCCACGGCAATAATCGTTCTACACAACGAAATGATAAAGCAGCTTGAAAAATGCAGTCTCGATTCGGGTAAGTGGATTCCAAGTAATTCAGTTCAGTTGAAAAATAAGTCGCCCGTTCAACCTTCCAAGAAAAAGTAATTCATACCTTTACAACTCAATAAAACAGCGAAATGAGCGATTTAAACAAGGCCATGTTAATTGGCAACGTCGGAAAAGACCCCGAAACATTTACAACAGAAGGAGGACTTCAAATCACCAGGTTCACATTGGCCACGAATGCAGTTTGGCAGGGTAGCAACGGTGAAAAGAAAGAGCGAACTGCATGGCACACGATAGTGGCTTTCTCAAAGCTTGCAGAAGTGATTCAGAAGTATGTCAAGAAGGGAAAGAAAATCTATGTCGAGGGCGAGATTAACTACAGAATGGTAGGTGATGGTGTGGATAAGAAATACTTCACAGAAATAAATCTTAAAGAATTCTCTTTCCTTGACAGCAAACGACAAGAGGGTGAAAGCTTTCCATAATGAAGCGCAAGAAGTTTGAGGCTCTTGGGAAAATCGACGACGAAGGGCAACTCAAAATCTACAACAAGCAAGGATTGAGTGATTGGTGTTCGGAGAATCCAAATCAAAGAGTACGATTCGAAGTGAAATTAATGAGCGGGAAAAACAGCTCAGGACTCCGAGGGTATTACTGGGTAGAAGTAGCACCAAAACTCAACCAGTGTTTAACGCTTGCGGGCTATCACATGACAGACCGTGAAGCACACCAGTATTTCAAACAGTTCAGCCCTGTTATGCAGCAAGAGGTTGAATTAGGTGATAAGACCACCATTAGACTTCGAAGCTTTCAAGATGAAGATTTCAGCGACCAAGAGCGTCGTGAACACATTGATTTTTTGAAACAACTTTGTGCCGAAGAGTTCGGTGTAATTATAAATGACCCACAATGAAAAGAGAAAAATTTAATTTGGCGTCGGCAAAGATTCTTCCAAAAGGAGGGGTTCTTATGTCCTACGTAGAGAACGTCACGATTGAGGGAGAGAGCTCAGTTATTAAACACACTGTTGAATGTGCAACCGTTCCTCACCCCGACTTAACAGACTTGTTCGATGAACTTGGAGGGTGCTTGGTTAGTGTGCTCGGTCTTGATTTTGCTTCCGCTCTTGAGGCTGCAGCAAACAAGAAACAAGCTAAGGCATTCAACGACGCTTGGCCGAGTGTGAAGAGTTTTGTTTCGCTTGTTCAAGCGGACAAGAATAAGAATATTTCTTGCCATGGAATTTCACTTTCCGGAACAAATGAAAACGAAGGAGTGATATTGATAGGCAAGAATAAAAATGAAGCAATGGTATCTTCTCTGAACTCTTCAAGAGTAATATTTTCAAGAGACATATTCGGAGTAGAGCAGAAAATTGCTGATTTGTGTGACCTTGTTGAACAGGAGTGTTTCGAGTACCTAACCGAAGGAAAGGCGGCTCAATTGCAGTTGTTTGACAATTCTCCAACTGGTGGTGATGTGGGAACGATTGAAGAGAAGAAGGATTTGAAAGTAGCATGAGCCATCTAATTGAAAGTAGGGTGGAAATCGATTATCTCACTGAGAACGATTTCTGCCCTTTTTTTTATCCCGAATTTGAAATTCTTCCAGCACTTAGGAAAGCTTATCTAAAGGAGCTTTTCCGAGCCAACACACAGCGCAATAATGTCAAGTTCTACAGATGGGTATGGAGGCACTACCCTCTTGAGCATAAGTGCGAAGAATGCTTCCGACCATTGTATGAATACAGCGCCACCTTCGTTTCACACATTATCACCAAGGCGAACGCTCCCCACATAGCCTACGAGCCAATGAACACCAACCTACTTTGTGGACAGTGTCACCACAACTGGGATGGCAGAAAAGAGACAAGGGAGAAAATGAGAATCTTTCCTTCAAATCAACTTAGAATCGAATGGTTGTTGAGCATTTACGGAAGATGATTATATTTGGCACATGCACGAAACCCGAAAGCGGTATCACTTTTATGCCGCACACCGAAACCAATTCATCGAAGGAAAATGTACCAACCTTCATGGACACGAATATAAAGTTGAAGTCACCATTTCGAACGAGCCTGAGGGCGAAGCAGGACTTGGATTCTCATTTGAGTCAATCGATAAACATATTGAGCCAATTATCGCTGAGTATGACCATGCACTTCTTATTGATGTAGGCGACAAGCTGTTCAAAGTTCTCAAGAAAGAGTTCCCGGACTTTAAGATGGTCATGTTCAACGGTGCAACGAGTGTAGAAGCTCTTGCCGAAAAGCTTTTCAATGAATGCTCTTTAAACGCACCTTTCGAAATCAAATCTATCGAAGTGCAAGAAACACAATCCTCAACCTGTCGTTATGAACCCAAGTAAAGAAACGCTTCAAGTGAGCGAGATTTTCTACTCGCTGCAGGGCGAGGGAAGCAGGGCAGGAACACCCGATATCTTTATTCGACTGCAGGGTTGCAAAGCGAAGTTCGCATGTGCCAAAATGGGAATCGTTTGTGATACCGAATTCGAAAGCGGAAAGCAATACACCGTTCTCGAGTTGTCAAGATTCATAAAGAAGTTTAACTGCCGTTCAATCGTTTGGACCGGGGGCGAGCCTGCTCCTCAATTGTCTAAAGAAATTATCTCCTACTTCAAGGAGCAAGGCTATTTCCAAAGCATTGAAACCAGTGGCCTGTTCCCAGTGCATGACCTCGGACTTGATTATGTTTCTCTCAGCCCAAAAGTAGCAGAGCACATCATTGAAAAGAATTTCCCAAACGGTGTAAATGAGTTAAGGTACGTTAGACATGAAGGGCAAGAGGTTCCGCAGCCCTCAATCACGGCGCAGCACTACTATATCTCGCCACACAGCGACGGATGGAGTATAAACACAGCTAACCTAAAGCACTGTGTCAATCTGTGCCTAAACAGCCCTAAATGGAAGCTTTCTATTCAGCTTCATAAAGTTTGGAATGTATTATGAGTAAAGCAGGAGAAGAAAGTATTCGTTCGATAATCAATATTTTCGACGATGCAGGCAGAGAAGGACTGCAGGACACCCCGAAGAGGTATCTTAAATTCTTAAAGGAATTCACAAACAGGGAAGAGGTGAATTACACAACTTTCAGTTCAGAGAATTACGACCAAGTGATTGTAATGAACGAGATTCCTTTCTACTCACTTTGCGAACACCACTTGGCGCCATTCTTTGGTACTGCTTCTGTCGCATATCTCCCAGACGATAAAATTGTAGGGCTTTCGAAGCTTGCTCGATGTGTTGAATACTACGCTTCGGCATTTCAAAACCAAGAAAGAATCACGATGCAAGTAGCAGAGCGATTGATGAAAGAACTTCAACCGAAAGGAGTAATGGTGAAACTTACTGCTCGTCATCTTTGTATGGAGATGCGTGGTGTAAAGAAGTGCGGAGCGGGAACGACCACCTCTGCAATGCTTGGAGTTTTTCGGGATGATGCGAGTGCAAGAAACGAAGTTCTAAATCTCTTGAAATAATGTGTACAATTTTAGGTTGGCAGGGCACTGGTTGCCTTGAGCAGAAAAGGCGAATGCTGAAAGAGGGAATTTTAAGGGGCCGGGATGGTGGAGGACTGGAAGCAGACGGAGTGAAATACCAATGGAAACATAAAATCCCTGTAGAGGTAATCGACAAGGCGCTTGAAGCAAGGTCAGTGGTATGTAATTTCCGAGCAATACCAACAACCGAATCAGAAACTGCAGAATATCAGCCATATGACGGATATGTTCATAATGGCACAATCGCAAACGATAAAGAGTTCGGCGACTTTCCTATTGATAGCATGTGCATTCCTGTGGCTGTAGGCTCTGAGTTTGGATTGGAAGCTTTTCACAGTGGAATATCAAAACTAAAAGGCTCGTTTGCGATTGCTAAAATTCACAACAACGACCTTTTTCTTGCAACTAACTACAAGCCAATCTACACCCTATTCAAGGGCTCAACAACCTTATTTTCATCTGTTCCAGAGTCAATGATTATATCGGGAGAAATGAACCTTCCTCAACCTGTTAAACCGTACTCAATTGTGTGTTTCCGTTCTCTATTTTCGAGCGGAATGCATCGTGAGCAGCACGATTTAGGCTCCTTTAAATGTGAAAAAAGAAAAGTGGTCCTTTCCTGCAGCGGTGGTCTTGACAGCGTGACTTGTGCATACATGCTAAAGGCAGATGGAGTTGATTTGACTTTGGCTTATTTCAAGTATGGCTGCAATGCTGAAAAGGAAGAGTCAAAGAGAGTTCAATTATTAGCCAAGGAGCTTGACTGCAGCTATGTAGAAATCGAGCTTCCTAAGATTATGACAGGCACAATCACTCAAGGGGATTACCACAGAATAGGCGAGCAGGGTGCCGAATACGCTCACGACTGGGTAAGTGCTCGAAATCTTCTTATGATGTCGTGCTTGACTGCTTATGCAGAATCGAACGGAATGACTGAAATTGCATTCGGTGGAAACCTTGAGGAATCAGGTAGCTATCCCGACAACGAAATGGAGTTTGGCAGGAAGTTCAACGAGTTGCTGCCCTACAGTGTTCAGAACGGTTATCAACTTACTCTTACCATGCCTGTTGGTAACTTGATGAAACACGAGATTGTCAAAGAAGGAGTACATTTGGGAGTAGACTGGGGTCTTACTTGGTCATGTTATTCAGAGGGAAGAAAAATCGACGGAGAAAGAAAGCACTGTGGCGAATGCGGCCCCTGCTTTATGAGAAAGAAAGCTTTTGAAAGAAGCGGAATGAAAGACCCTGTCATGTTATATCCAAAAGAAGAAGAATGAAGTTGTATTTCGCGGGTGCATTTACTGGGTACAAAGTTGATAAACTGCAGTCCTTAGGAATGAGGAACAAGCTGTATTCATTTCACCACGAAAAGAACTTGGCCAGAGAATGGGGAAAAGGACTTCTTCTTGATTCGGGAGCCTACACAGCAAGCACAAAAGGAGTGGTGATTGACATGGACGAGCTAAACGAATTTATCCTTGAAGTAAAGCCAGACCACAGCATACAACTCGATGTCATAGGGGATTCGAAAGGCACTTGGGAAAACTACAAGAAGCAGTCAAAGGTTGTGGAAGTCTTGCCGGTTATTCACTCCAATTACACTAAGAGCGAAATTGCAAGAGTGCTTGAAAGTTCTGATTATATTTGCTTGGGTGCAATCAATTACCTCCCAGTGGTAAAAGTGATAGAATGGCTCGACTACATGTTTTCATTTCCACAGATAAGGGGTAAGAAGATTCACTTGCTTGGCATAATGTCAAGAAGGATTCTGACGCGGTACCCAGTTTATTCGGCAGATTCAAGCAGTGCATTGAGCGCAATTAGGTATCCTGCAGGAACTCAAATAGGCAAGTACAACCAAAGGACGAAACACTACACAACGTTCTACGAAGAGCCCATTAAAGAACAGCTCGAATACGAGCAAACATTGACTGAGTTATGGCAAAAAAAGGGAATAACATTCTAAAGGGTTGGGGCGACCTACAGGTCACACAGCTACTGAAAGCGCCGTGGAACTATAAAGGGGAATCGTCAAAGCTCAGTTCAAAGCTTCTCAACGGCTTAAAGGAGAACGGGCAGATTGAAACAATGCTCGTCCGTTGGATTGAAAATACCGACGGAATCGATTACTACGAAGTAGCGAATGGAAACCACAGATTGGACCAACTCAATGCCGCTGGAATTGATGCGGTGCATGTCTTCTCCTTGGGGGAGTGCTCGCTAAATAAAGCGAAGAAGCTCGCTATCCTTCTCAACGAAACAAGGTTCAAGCCAGACGAAATAAAGCTCGCGGAAACGATTCGAGATTTGTTAGGTGAAGAACACCACGATATCCTTGCTCAAACACTTCCTTTCGATGCAAATGAAATGCTCGATATGAAGAATATGCTTGACTTCGATTGGAGCCAGTTTTCGGGAAAAGCTCCTAAGATGGCAAAGAACCGTCACCAAGTCATTACCTTTGAACTAAGCGAAGAACAGTATCAGAAGTGGCGCACATGTCTTGAGATTATGAATACCACGGAAAAAACAAAGAGCGAAACCCATGCCTTCATTAACCTGGTTGAATCACGAATTAGCAAAGGATAATATCATTCTCATCTACTTCGAGAACGATAGGCCTAAACTGTTAAAGGAGTTCGCAGACGAAAAAAGACTGGGAAAGGTTAAGATATTCGAGGGCATGGATCCTGCAGTAAGATTCGCTGAGGTTACAGGATTCGAGGATTACTACATTGCTCAAATCGTTTAATTTCACTAAACTTGTAAAACATTCAAAACAATACACATGAAACGAATTCTCGTATTTCTCTTCTGTGGCGCTTTGATGCTGAACCTATCAGCTTCGCCACCTACCCCCCAGTCTCAGGTTGATGAATTAATCCTTGAGCAGAATAACGATATCCTTGAGCAGCTTAACAGCCTCGAAGAATGGGATATTGATTCGAAAGATTACCTCGCATCCAATGAACAGAGTACAAGTTCTCAGGACACGGCAACCGCTGACGAAACAGGGGAGAACCAGCCTGCAGAATCTGTCACCGTTCAAGAAGCCTTAGAAGCACTGAAACAGGAATGGGCCAAACGACCAGAACCGGGGAGCCCTTGGCGTGAATGGATAGGATACTTAGTTGGAGCGATTGGTTTAGCCATTGGACTGTTCAGAGGCAATAGGCCCAAGAAAGAATAGGCACTTAAAGTCAGGGCAGTTCAATTCTTAGGAAATGACAAGAACCCACAGTGAATCCCCTTCCTGACCGATGGGGATTTATTTTTGATTAATATTCCCATACTTCAACGATTAGTTCCTTTGAGTATCTTTGTGATAATGACAGCGAGAAAGTCTAAAAATAAAGCGGTAATCAGTTTAGAATCGATTAATGTCCTGCGATATGGGTCCAAAGTCTGACCAAACGGAGTTCAATAAGCGGGTAGAGCGATGTCTGCAGTGGATAATTGTGGGGTGGTCTGCTTATCGAATAACGCAATATATCACAGCCAACGAGGAACTTGAAGATGGTGATGATAGGA
>Ga0222691_1000301_pt1 | contig 18500 bp, 42 predicted proteins | sample AntAcemetage1237_FD_179839 | JGI IMG/M metagenome (GOLD analysis project Ga0222691, IMG submission 179839) | Saline water microbial communities from Ace Lake, Antarctica - #1237 | ecosystem: Environmental > Aquatic > Non-marine Saline and Alkaline > Saline | place: Antarctica: Ace Lake... | reverse complement strand
AAAAGGTAGATATAATTAAATACGGAATATAGAAAAACCAAACTTTCCCTCCAATGAATATAATTGAAAAAACAAAGAAGATAGCAGATTTTATAAAATTAGATTATACTCTATCTGGATCTACATTCTCCGTCAGGCAAATTAAACCCAACGGAAGACTAGGAAAGCTTAAGGACTGGAACCCCTACGAAGACTGGAACGTGATCATGGACGTTATGAAATATATAAGAAATCTAGATGGTAAAGAAGATTTATTATACTACACAGTCATGACCCCTTTCTCAGTCTCTATTTTCAATGCAAATCACAAAGATCCGATAACATATGTTTGTATTGACGAATCAACTGATGACTCACTACTAATAGCAGCATTCGACTCTATTATCTTATTCATAGACTGGTACGAAAATAATAAAAAAATCAATGACGAAACTATTTAAACCTACAGAAGATATGAGATCTCATCTCAATAAGATCATTCATCAATTTCAAGAGGCTACCTACCGTGACAACAAAAGAACAGAGAACATTAAAAGCAAGACAATAGATCTTCTCAAAGAAGAGCTATATATGGATGATATCACCATAGATACAAAGTCTGTGATGTCTCCTAATATTGTCCTCACACTTCAAAGATCAGCCTCTTCCCTAAATTTGAAATTCTTGAATCATTTTACCCAGTTCTCCATACAAGTAGAAACTCCTGAAGAAGAGCAAATGGCATACACTTTACTTCATCAAGTAAATATGCTTGGCGCAGGTATACTTGGCGTAGGAGCTAAAGCGATTACGCTTATTGCAGGTCTACTAGAAACAGATCCGCTTGAATGCCCAAAGCTAGAAAAGAAATACGAAGATGCTATGTACAAGTTACACGTTATCAAGAAAAGACAGCAAGCTACTCTCAAGTGGTTTCTTATCCCCGCTCTTTTAGAAGATGATGATATACTGAGATTCTTAGAGAGCTTGAACTCTAAACAACTCAAACAAGTATCTGATGATATGGTAGTTAAACCTAATGTAGATCTTGTAATGAAAGCAATGATCATTTAGTTTCAATTAAAACAAAAATAACAGTTTCTAATTTTATAATAATTTTATAATTTTAGAAACTTTTTTTTGCCCAGTAATTTATTTATAATCTTACTCCATAAATAAATCTCTTAGAGATAAATCTCCTAGAGATAAATCTCCCACAAATTCCCACCAAGATAAATTAAAGATTAATTAAAGATTAATCTGATTCCTAATTCCTGCTTTTTATCGGTTTAATTCCATAAACGCTTATAAACGCTTAAATTATTAAACACTTACACCCCCATTCCCCCTAGCTTGTGTAACTTTCCCCCTGTATAATAATAAAAATGTTGATAAATATCCTAAAAGTGTTGACAACTTTATAACAAATTATTTTCATGATCGGGTAGTTTTTTGTAAGTGGGAAGTTGTGGGAAAAAGTGGGAAGAACTGCTCAAAGCCCTTTTCACTCCATTTTCGCCAATTTATGCATTAAAACACTATCCCACAAGCAATTAAACCTCGTTTTGACTCGCCTTAAGATCTACAGGAGGTTTAATTTGCAATGAATTGATTCAATTAAATGAATTTAATCTATATTTTTTTTCTCTTTATAGATTGAATAAAATAAAAAATCATCTCAAAACTTTCCCTCTGCAATACCCAAACTTTCCCTCTCCAATCAAACCCAAACTTTCCCTCTCTTGAATTGCAAACTTTCCCTCTCCAATCAAACCCAAACTTTCCCTCTCTTGAATTGCAAACTTTCCCTCTCTTGAATTGCAAACTTTCCCTCTCTTGAATTGCAAACTTTCCCTCTCTTGAATTGCAAACTTTCCCTCTCTTGAATTGCAAACTTTACCTCTATGCAATACCCAAACTTTCCCTCTATGCAATTGCAAACTTTCCCTTCTGTGCGATTACAAACTTTCCCTCTAATAATGTAACAAAAGTCGTTTAAGAGAGTATGGATATATTAGCAAAGTCTAGTGGGGATTTATTATTTGTTCTTTGTTTCTTTTTCTGTTTCTTTTTCTTTCATCCAATGGTAGAATAATTGTTCGCTGGTATAATTTTGATTTGTACCAGCGAGTTGCCAAAGTAATTCTTCTCCTACAGATACGATAATATAATCTGATATTAAGAACGAGCCAAAAGAGATAGCAGTTTTTGCTAATTGGTCATCGAATTCAGACATATGGATTTATTTCGAGTTTTATTATAGTTGATCTAACTTTTGTCCAGAACTTCAATTTATTTTCTGTACAGTTTTCTATCAATGAATCTACAAAGAACATACAGGAGTTGAACGTCATTTTTTCAGATTTATTTTTAAACTGTTTTATAATTTTCTTGTCAGTTAATAAGGTTTCTGGTTCTGTTTTTAAGTTCAGCAATCTTCTAACTCTAGTGATAGTTTCTTTATCTTCTGCACATTCATCTGATTGATTAAGATTTGACTCAGCTTCTCTTATCCATTGAGGTAAGAAGTTTATTATAAAATTAGAATCATCTTCAGTCCATACGACTTCTTTTTCTAGTTCAGTCCAAGTTTCATTTAAGATAGATTCAATTTCTGATTCAGTTTCAGTTTCAGCTTCAGCTTCAGTTTTTATTTCATCTAAGAGATTATTGACGAAGTCTAGCATTGATCCATCTTCTTCTGATATTTTTTCATTAATTCTGTGATTTTTATCCATAAGAGTTTTAAGGTAGCTCAGAAGATAGATTGTATCTTTTTTTAATTTAGCATTCATTTTACATATAATTTTTTATAAACTTTTCAACTCCACCTTTCCAATGTTTTTTCTCTATACCTCTTTCGTATCCAAAAAGATAAGCATCTCTTACTAGTTGTTCTGTTTTAAATTTATTAAACGAACTAAAGGCTTCAAATTGTTTTGTTTTACGAGAGAACGCTATTGTTGCGTTGATATCATTCGATATAATTTCAGAAGACAATCTATTCAGTATAGGGATTTGAAGAGAATCGTCTGAAGTAGTTTCGATTGTATGAACGAATCCTTTATCCCACTCTTCTCTACAGGCTTCGTGTTGTGGAGATTCTTTAATATCTACAGCAAACTTAGGAAGACATCCGTACATCTTTACATCTACATCTACTATTTTCCCTATAGAGTCAATTATTAAATGGGTAGTACTTTGACCGTCTTCTTTAAGGACATCAATTTTAATTCCTGTTTGGTAGCTACATACTACCCAGTCTCCAACCTTCGGTCTTTTAAAGTTGGTAACATAGACATGGTATAGAGTAGAATCGGGTTTATTGTCTACGTATTCCCATTCACCTTTTGTTTTCATCAAGCCTGAAGACCCGAATGTTTCAATAAACTTTTTAGGTGATCTACATGAAATCATTTCCATGTAGTTATTTTCTTTAGGCTTTTTTTTAGATGGACTCATTTCAATCTAGTTATTTTGTTTAGGTTATTCTTTAGTTTTATTTCTAAATCAAAAACTTCTTTAGTGATCTTCTTTAGTTTTTTTGTTTCTTTATCAGAAGGAATGCCTAGCATTTGAGGGAACTCAGATATCCAATATTCTTCTGAGTCAGAAGTTAGAGTAAAGACTACAGATTCATCATCTAATGTTTTCACATTATAAACAATATCTCCTAGAGTAAATTCTCTATTTATTACTTTAGCAAGTCCAAAACTGGTAGCTAATCCTAGTTTGGTCATACAGATGTTTCTATTTAATCCAAGTATACTAATGCAGATTGCTTTATCATAGAAGTCAACCACATTATAACTTGTGCCAAGATACTCTAGTGTGTGTTTAGGCTCTATAGGTTCTTCTATAGGTTCTTTCTCTCTAAAATGAAACCCAAACTTAGTGGCTTCACAAACATATAAGTTTTCTTTAGCAGGATTTCTAGTGAAAGCAATAAATCCATCACTTAGCACTTTTACATTGAACACTTTATCACCGAAGGATATTCTACCAGAGACTCCTATGTTTGATTTTGTTCCACAGGGATTAATCACGCTAGCTGCTGCACCTCTAGATATTAAACATATTGCTTCATCATGTTCTTCTAGAATGCTATGGGTTTTAGAAAGATGCTCTAAAGTTTCTGTTTCAGTTTCTTCCATTGTTTCTTCTATAGGTTCTTTTGTATCGAAGTCTTCTTTCTTGGCAAATCTACTAATGCAATAGTTTGTTGAATCTTTTTCTTGAGTAAATGCTACGAAGTCATTGCTTAGTATTTTTACATTGAATACTTTATCACCGCAAGACACACCTACATAATGAAGCCCATGCTTTGAAGCTATAACTCCTTCTGCCTTAATACATATTGCTTCATTGTGTGTTTCTAGAACAGTATATTTTTTACCAAGGTATGTTAGGGTTTCAATTTCTGGTATTTTTAAGTTTTCTACTGTAATTCTGAATTCGCTTACACTTCTTTCTCCATTAATATAAAAGGAAACTTTATCAGATAGTTTGTTACTATCATAGCTTATATTTGATGTGTGATCAATTTCTGGATTCTGATATAAGTTATCTCGGATCAGACTTAATATTTTACTTGCTGTTTGTTTCATGTTGTTTTGTTTTATTTTGTTTTAAAAACTCCTGTTTTAATTATAGTTTTCACAATTACATCTACTACAGATACAGAGACACTATTTCCTATTAGTTTCATCCACCTTGTTCTTGTTTCTGGTAATTTAAAGTCTTTTGGGAATCCTTGAATTAAGCATGCTTCTTCTTTATATATTTTTCTATAATTTTTAGAGAAATAAATTTCATTTAGGAAATCATTTTTATAATCTTTATGGTTTTCTTTTTTTAAAGTTTTTAGAGTAACGTAGTCATTTGTGTCGCTAGCCACTAGTGTAGGGAACACATCTGATGTTGGGAGAAAAATTCTATTAACACCAGATAATCCGCTGCTAATTTTAGTATTTTTAAACTCATATTTTATTTCATCAATTTCTATAATTTTTTTTAAAACATTTAGGATTACTAATTCATCAAGTTCTTTTTTGAAAATAGAAGAGTCTAAGGTTTTAAGTTGTTTTAAGGAGAGTGGGTTTCCATCTAATTTTCCGAACTGATTTTTCCTTCTGTTCTTTAAAATGGTTAAGCAGATTTCTTTTTGTCTTTCTGATGTTTTTAGTATATCCCAAGAATGGATTGTGGAGTGTCCATTTCTTAGGTCATTAAATAGAAAATAATCATTGAATCCATTTTTACTTGAAAGGCTCATTTGTCTATTTAAAGATATATTTTCTTTTTCTTTAGGTATATTAACGCTCAATATATCAGCAAGTTTTATTTTATTTTCAGAGGGTTTTGGTAATATAAAATCATCTAAATATTTTTTCTTTTTAAATCCTACAATATAGACACGTATTCTATTTTGAGGAACACCATAATCAAATGAATTGATAACATAGTGTTTTGCATAATATCCGGCTTGTTTGATTCTATTTAAAATATATGAGAAGGATTCTTTATTTCTTGGATCAACTAAACCTTTAACATTTTCAAAAACAAAAGCTTTAGGTTGAGATTGTTTCAACAGATAGATTGTGTCATTCCACAGTTTTCCTCTATCATCATCAAACCCTAAGTTTTTTCCTGCAATTGACCAGCTTTGACAAGGCACGCCTGCTGTTAAGATATCGTGTTTCGGCAATTCTTTTACTTTGGTAATATCTCCTAAGTTATTTTCAGGTTTTTCTTTATAGTTTTCACAATAGGTATTTATTGCATCTTTATTTATTTCACTAAAGTTGATACATTTTCCTCCATTGTTTGATAGCGCCATATTAAATCCTCCAATACCTGAAAATAGGTCGATAAAAGTAAATTCTTTTTTCATTTAATTCTGTTTAGCATTACAGTTGCTTCATTAAAAGCATCAGCCCAATTTTCAAAGAATGGTTGATCAGTATCTTCTATAGAGAACACTTTATCTTCTTCATCCAAAAAGTGTTCTTCATGCATTGCAAAATCATTTGCTCCTAAGTGGACTACATTTTTGGTATCTTTATTTGGAACAAGTAATACATAGCTATATCCTTTAATCATCCAGCTATCATATCCAGCTTTTCCTTTTCTAAAAATAGGATATACGCAGAAAGGCATTTCAGGATAGAATATCACCAACAACCAATATTTTATTCTGTTTAGCATTTACAGTTCGGATTATCTTTTGGATTCAGCTCAGTTCCTCCACACACTTTACAAGGGGTTTTGGTTTTGGTTTCAATTGAAACAAATTCTGCTTCTTGAATAAACCAGCTTTCTCCACCACAACCCTCTGCTGCCCAAGCGCCATTTTCTTTTTCTCTATCGCTATCATCATAATCAAACAAAGTAACAACTTCTCCAATACAAAATCCGTGACTGGAAGTGTTTTTCACCACCGTAACTTTATCTTGTGCTTTGTATTTACTTTCTTCAGTATCTTTATTTAAAACAAAGTCTGTTTCTCGAAGAAATAACACTCTTCCTTTATTTGTTTTTGCTTTCCATTTATTTTTTTCTTTATGATAAGCCATCAATGTAACAATTTCTCCTTCTTCTAAAGAGGAGGGGTTTAAGCTTATTTTTCTTATAGTTTTAACTCTATCATAAGGAAGGTATTCAGAAGTTTCTATATATGAATCTCTTAGTTTTTTAATAACAAGATTTCCACCTAAAGTATTCTCGAATGAGAAGTCACCAAAACTATCATCATTGATTTCACTTTCTACTTCTTTGACTCTACTCTGAAGATACTTCTCTAGTAAATCGACAACAACTTCTCTTGGAATTGCGTCAGTTTCTGCGTTTGTTTTATTTAAAAACTTTTCTGCTTTATTCATTTGCTTCATTTGGTTCATTTGGCAAATCTCGCCAAAGGGTAAAATCTAATTGAGACTCTTCATCTCCTCCTGTCAACATCCATACTTGTTTGTCTTCATACCACCAAGCTGTTTCGATTACCCATCCACAGTCAGATGTCTCACATGCGGCTAAAACCACTTTATGAGGAGGTTTTTGTTTATTGAAGTCAGTCCACCCATCTACTCTTTTAAGTTCAACTTTTAATTTTTTTTTAATTCTTTTTTTTTTAACTCATCAATTTTTTTGGATATTTCATCAGCTTCAGAGAACTTTTTATCTGAACTGGTTCTATTGACGGTAGATAATTCATATGATTCTTTCATAAGTTTTTCAAACTTTGATTGCAGAACTTGAATTTCTGATTTCTTTTTAAACAAACCAAAAAAAGATTGTTTAAATGATTTTTTATTACTTTCCATGTAACAAAGATAGCAAAAATTACGTTATATAAACATGAAACATAAATTAGATAAAAGAGTTCATTATGTCAAATTTCTCCAAAGCAACAAAGATTTTAAAATGAAACCTCTGGTGGCTTCTAATGGATTGCCTAAATTTATATACAAAGTTTTAAAAGAGATTCCTCACACTGTGGTCAAATGTGAGTTAATTGAATTGAATCCAAAAAAACCTAGCCAAGGTTCTTACAGTGGTATTGAAGAGTTTGTGTGTTGCTCTCATATTAACAATCGCTATAAACGAAATTACTTATTCTCTTCTTTAGAGAGTGCTAATATTTGCTCTTTCAACAAGACGCATACAGGAATATATCGCCACAGAGGGTTGATATTGGATCAGATCAAGATCATGGATATTAAAAAATACCCAGAATACCAAAAACACTCAGACCAATCTTTCGAAGATGGAATACCAAATTCAATCTGGTTTGTCAACCATACGTATCTCTATTCACCTTTCATAGAGTCCTACAAAAGATTAAAGAAAGAAGAAGCTCAACATAAGAATTTGATTTGTTACAAATACTTTAACACTTTGTTAAAAATAAACAAAGAAGCTATTAAAGAAGAGTTTTTCACTTCATACCGAGAAGCTTCTTTAAAGTTGTTGTTGTTGCTTCAAGACAACCTAATAGATCTTAAAAACAACATGAGAGGCCTACAGAGAGACTTTGGCTTCCCAAACGAATACAATGTATACAAAGTAGGCTTGACCTTATCAGTTGTCTTAATGAACCATTTAGGGGATATGTATTTTGATTCAAATGATAATTGTGTTTTTAAATCAAAAGACATCATAGATTTAAAGAGAAAGATTGTTTAATTTTTACTTTCTACTTTTACGTTATATAAACATGAAGGAAAACAAAAATTATTTACAGGAATGAGATTCGGGAATTAAAAGCTCAACTTAAATCAAAAAATTAGTTTATATTTGTATCAAATAGTTTAACGAAATGTACGAAATACATAAGGTTTATTACAAAGACAGTGTTATTGAAGAAAAACATGCAGCAGCCTTAGGTAAAAAAATAATGCACTTAAACTTACGTATAGGTGATAAATTTAGATCTTTTCCGTTCAGTGAAGACGGTAAAACAAAAGAGCCAGCATATTATCAGGGTATCTATTTAGTCATAAAGGACATCGACATTAGAATAACAGACACATTGGATAGATGTGTGGAAACAGAAATTCACATCAGCCTAGATAAATATAAAAGTACATAGACATGAATAAAAGAGGTTATAAAGAAGCAACGGTAAGTGAGTTAGATGATTTTCAATCAATATCATCTGCTATTATGGAATGGTTTGAATCTCATTGGGACATCCAAGTTTCTCCAAAACAATATGAAGAGTTCATGGAGGACTACCATGAGTTCAAAGGGATTGGAGAAGACAAATACGACTTGTCTGATGACTTTAATACTTTCTTTGATGCTACTTCATCAAAATTCTCTCTACCTACAGCATGCGGCTTACCAAACGCTGCTTATTCTGCCAACGAGCAAGGTAGGTCATTTTTCGAAACAATGTTAGGGTCTGTTTTAGGTTACGGACTTCTCATAGGTGAGGAGAGAGCTGTTAAGGGACGTGTGTTTGGAGATTTTAAGAAAACTCTTCAAGGAAATGCTCTTGTTCTCGCAATAGAAAAAATGGATTTAGAGAAGAAGAATAAGGAATTAGAGAAAGAGGCTATTTTAATGAAAGAGGAAATAAAACTACTTAATCAATTGCTTCAGTGAAAAACAAAGACAACTGGATCTCTTGTCAAGAGGAACTTCCTAAGGAAGACGTTGATGTGATTTGTTATTGCGTTGACTTTCAGGTTCGGGTTGGTCGGAGGACTGGTAGTTTATGGTTTATAGATTGCTATAGTTTGCCTCAAGAAATAACGCATTGGCAAAAGCTACCTTCTCCGCCTTTATTAAAATAATTATAAATTTAGAAAAATGGGTGTAACAACTACAGCAGACAAAGAATTAGAGAAACTTATGATTAAGGAAATAAATACATTCAAACCCTTAATTGCTGCAATAAGTTGTGCTAGAATAGCGCAAGATTACGCAAAAGACCTTCTCACACACGAAGACAACACTTTGTTATCTGGTTATATGATTGAGGTTACTCATAGAAATGAGACTGAAAAGCAAAGATGGATACCCCATTATAATCACAAACTTTACAGAGACGAAAAAGCTGCTCATGGTGCTATGGAGAACTGGTCAATTAGATACAGATTAGTTCCGTTGTATTCTCAACAACTTAAGAAAACTTAATTAAAAGAACATGATTCCATTAGTAAAAGAAGAAAAAGAATTAGAAGTTTGGGGTATAGAAAAATGCTACTTTAAATGCGGAAACAATACAAGGTTTTGGCATTGGAGAACAAACCAGCCAATATGCAAAGAATGTGCTAAAACGCACAAAGTAGCAGAAATTGAAAAGTGCCATCCAAAATACAAAGTACCTACAAAGGCTCAGTATATGAACTCTTTGTAGTTCTTCAACTGATTTTAATAAAACAAATTATGAATAAAGAAATAAAAATTAACTAATGACACCAGATAAATTAAAAAAACAACAAATATGCTATTAAAGCATTTTGTGTAGCATTTTCTCTAATGATAATACTCCCAGTAGGATTGATAGCATTGTGTGATTATTTCGGATGGCTGTAATCATGCATAACTGTAAATTAAAACAAAAAATTATGAATAAAGAAACTAAACCTAAACCACGCAAAGTATTATGTCCTGTTAAGTTTCAGGGAAGAAAATATTTTGGGATAAGAGAATTTGATTGCCATAATGTTGGGCTTTATACAGAGAAGACATTAAAAGGGACTTTCTTCACATCCATACCTATATCTCCTAAAAGACACAGAGATGTGCATCCGACAAAAGCTAAAATAGAAATTGAGTTTAAAAATAATTGGACTATATTTAATATATTTTCTGATTGGGGTAAACTCTATACGATTGAGATACACAACAGTCTTAGTGAAGAGATTGAGATCGGAAAGAAAGCAATGATTGATCAAGGGTTTGATATTGAATTAAAAGATAACATGAGTAGTTTTAGATATGGAAAGCACACGCAAGAGCATCTTGGAGTTTGGTTAAGATACAAATCCAATCCAGATGTAATTGATTTAGTTAATAAGTCAAAGCAAAAAAGATTTTTAGATAGAGTGGAACGTGTAGTTGTGTCAGAGTACGATAAAGAAACAAACCAAGTTTGGTTAGAAATATGGTGTGTTTCTTCCATAGATTCAATTAGAGGTAAAAATAGACATAATGTTTTTTCTATAAAAACAATTATAAATAAAGAATGGTCATGTGAAGGTGATTTAGGAAGTGGGATTAAATTTTAATAACTTAACAAGAAGAAACAATGGGGAAAACATTTAGCTTAACAAATAGAGACATTAGGGAAAACTACAGAGATTATAAATTCCACTTAATGCTAGGTGACTTCAGAGGCGCTTTTGCTTATTGGTTGATTTCACAAGAAAGCCAAATAGATTTAGATATAAAAAAACCTCTTGATGCATTTACAAAATATTTAAAGCAGAAGTACTTTAAGAACAACGGAACTATACAAGAATTTACATACGACCAGCTATATAATTTAATAAGCGAGGACATATTTATAGCAATACCAGAAGTAATGGAGTTAAACGAAATGCAGCCTAACTTTTATGATTTAGGAGCGTTGGCAAGGAATGTTTTTTTTATGATATGTAGAGAGCAAATCACACAACCAGTGTAGTATTCCAACGGATAAAAAAAATAAGCAAGACCTAACGATTTAATATTTAAAATATGAGTTTATATTTAAAATATGGTGCAAAAGCATCATATGACAACAGCGGTAATGAAGAATATAAGAAATGCCCTTTTTGTGGGAGTTTATTTAGATCAGGTGGGTCAGGTAGTGGAAGCTGGTATAAAAAATATGATTGCGGGACTAGGGTTGATGCAAAATATGGGAATGAAGACTATGTTGTCAAATTTGACTTAAAGTGTGAATCAGAAGAAGGTGTTTATAATGGCTCAAATAATGGGAGCGGCAGAGCAATTGTGCCAATGAGATATCACCATAAATGAAAACTATAAATGAAAAGTGTGAAAATCATAACTAAAAGCGACTTAGATTACATGTGCAATCACGAGTCTGATTGTATGTGTTCGGAAAGTAAAAAGAAAGAACTACACATTAAAGAAATAGAAGAGGCTTTAATTAAACTAACATAAAAACAATGGAAAGTCACATAAGGCACTCTATTAACATTTTAGAAAACCTACAAGAGTACGAAGAAGGCAAAATTCTTCACAAAAAATATTCTGAACCAGAATACTCTTCGGCTCTTTTGTTAATAATAAATCTAGTTAAAAATAATGTTACGAAATGTTCTATCTGTAAAGATGAAATTAACAGCGTTTGTTTGGATTGTCAGCAAAAGTTATTTAAACCTCTAAAAAAATGGTGAGTGTTTCTGTAACAGTTTGTTAATGTCTATATTTGTAACGGATTAAAAAAATGAACATGAAAAGAGAAAAATCAGAACAAATTAAATCATTATTTGAAACTTATTTTGATGGATGCTATGATGTAGACCCACAAGAAATAGGTAACCCAAACACCTATTCAATGGGTGTCTGTAAGTTAGATTATGATGAAAATCTGAACAAACTCACTGTGCATTTAAGAAGACCGGGGTTGCTAATAGGTAAGGCAGGTGGGACGATTAACAAACTAAAAGAATGGTTAGATTGTGACGTGGCTATCATTGAAGTTAAGAAGTTTTGAATAATTTAAAAATATTAAAATGAACATAAAATTAACAGACTGGATTAAAAGCGTTGACGAAGAATTAAAATCAGATGCAATGCCAATAGTAAAGAAAACATTAATCTCTATAAAGCAACAAACTATTAAACTAGTTGAAAAACGCGGATATGCTTATGACATATTTGGCGATAAAATAGTTAGAAATTAATGTTCTAAAATTATGATAAGCAAAAAAGAATATAAGGTAGCACAGGAGATTGTTAAAAGATACGAACAGGAGCAATTAACTATATCTGTTGTTAATAAATCATTTACTCCGTTTATAGGAGAAATTGTTGAGATAATCTATAGTGAAGATAATTTTGATGTAGGTGATAAGGTTGAAGTCTTAGAAAGTCACGAAGCAGATGGTTTTTGGGTAGTTGGAAATGATTACCTAAACAAGTATAATGAAAGTATACACATAAGCAACCTTAAAAAAATAAACTAATTTGTATTACAATGAACTTAATTAAAACACTTTCTCGCTATGTATTTTATACTTGGTTAATTATATGTTTGGCTTCATGTTCTCAAAAAGAAAGACCAAAACCTGAACGAGTTGAATCATTAAAAGTTTTAATAGCTAAAACTACAGAAACAGTAAATGCAACTGCTTTAAGTAGTGGTTATACAAATTACAAATTAGCTTTTAGTGATGGGTTCACAGAACTAACTTCTTTTGGTTATTACACTTGTTTGCAAATAGGAGATACAGTTAAATTTGTTAAAAACAAAAACCAGAGAGACTCTTGGCTCAAAATGAAGCCAAATTGTAACTAACGAGAGCAGCTATTCCTACACTTTGTTGTAGGTAGTGTATTTATAAGGTTAAGATTTCCACCTATTTTAAACGGAAATCAAAGATTAAAACAGTTAAAAATGAAAAATTATTTAGTAGTATTACAAATTGATGTTGCCGATGAAGGTGATGTTGGGTTAGTCAAGGTTATAAGTCAGGCAGAGTTAGATGAAACAAAATCAATAGATACTGGTTTTGGTAATATAGAAGGAGATACTATTGATTTTAATAAATCAGATGCTGTTGAAATAACAGATGAAGAAATCAAAGTTTTGGAAAAATTTGGATTGACTGATTTGGAATTTGGGTATTGTTCATTATCATAAGATCAGAACGATGATTAATAGTTTTAGCTGCATATGAATGCTCTTAGAATAAACCAAAAATAAATTATGGAATGGATCAAAGGAGTGCCTAAAGAATATACAGAGTGTTTATGTTACGAAGATGGCAATCAATGGACTTGTATTTACAATGGTAAAGAGTGGGTACAGCCTAAGGAAGACAATTTACCAACTCATTGGATGTTACTGCCAGAACCACCAAAGGAATGTGACGAACACCCAATAAAACGTTCTTCTAAAAAATTGATTGGTAAAAAAGGTAAAGCAAAAATTTACCCTATGTATGCACCTCATATTATAATCGGAACGAATAAATCAATTTTGGATGTATAGTTTCAAATAAAAGAAGCCGTAAGGTAAACATCATCTGTCTGGCAGAGACGCTGCTCTAGATGTTATTAACAATAATAAATTTTAATTAAAAAACAAACAAATTATGGAAGAGAAAATTTTGAGCATATTAGATAGCGGCTGTTTTGAAATAGTTTTTATGGACAAAATACCATACATTGCACCGGGGTCAACATTTTTTCACGGAAGTGGAAGCCATGTTATCATTGGTAGTGATGAAACACTGTTTCGTAACAGTATAAATAAAGAGACAAGGGATAAGATAGTTAATTCTGTACGTGAAATATTAATTAATTCAAAACAAAAATCGTGAATTTAGGAGAATCATTAAGACAAGTTAGAGTAAAAAAAGGTTTTAATCAAAAAAGTTTCTGCAAAAAAATAGGAGTGTCACAGTCTTATTTGTCTTTAGTTGAAAGAAACAAAAAAACTCCTAGTGTTGAAATTTTAAAAAAGATATCAAAAGGAGTTGGAATGCCTGTAGCCATTTTGTGGTGGTTTACTTTTGAAGAGAATGATGTTGAAACCGAAAAGGTAGAAAAGTTTAGGTTATTAAAACCTAGCATCGACAATCTGATCACTGAAATTTTTAATTAAAAACACAATGGGGAGAGAGAGAACTCCATTAAGAAGAGAAAAGAAAGGCAAAATAACTATTTTCATCAGTGATATATTTAGGAATCCTGATATACAAGACCAAGTAGTCAAGAGCTTAAAGAAGAAGTTATAAGCTTATTTACAGACAAACAACGTTTATAAGTTTATTTATCGGTAAATTTTAATTATATTTACGGATAAATAAAAAACATGAAAAAACTAATAACATTAGCATTGATACTTTTATCAATGACAGCAAACCCCTTCAACATCATTGGAGGAGAAGCTCCAACTCCTGAAACCACGTCAATAGTTTCAGAAACACCATCTGAAGGTACGTACAGAGTAACTGCATACACTCAAAACACATGGGGTCAGAACTACTGGGTAGATTTAACAGTGAAAGGTAGCTATTCTTCTTGGGGAAGCAGCATCTACAGTGTTTATTATGGGGGTTGTCAAATTTCATATTATTCTGACTGGAACAGACAAAGCGTTTACTATGTAGTTCTATCTGGAAGATATTATTATTTCACTTTTTAATGTCAAAAGAAACAACTCCAGAGGAAATAGAAAACTGGGAAAAAGCACTTGATATAATTGACACCAATCTCAGTGTAGAGGATGGTGTCATTTGTAACAGGTTTGCAACAGCAAGTAAAATTGTAGAGTTTTCAAAAAACCTTAAGTCTGCAACTGACAATCCCATCAAAGATAACAGGATTGTCAACGACAGATCATTTGCAAGAAGGCTAAAGGGTCATTTAAAAGGATTGGAGGCAAATTGCGAGATGGGTGTTGAAGAAATTGAATACCTACAAAAAGTGGCTGAGAAGCTCTTAAAACACCAAATAGAAACTTGTCCTTCGGATGAGGAATGGTATCATTTAAATTGCGATCCTAGTATTGAATTCAAAACAAAAGAACCATGCACAAAAAGAAAAATATGAGTTTCATTGAAGTCTTAGGAAACACTCAAGTCAAAGACGAGTTAAAAAGACTATGTTTTAAATCTCTAGGAAGTGGTTGGTATGCCAATGATGAGGGCAGTATAAGGTTAAGGTTATGGAAATCATCAGAGATTGATTTTTGGAGGTTTCGTAGTGAAATAGATGATGATGAAAACGAGCTTAGATTTAGAGGGAAAATACATAACTTAGATGAAATCGAATGGGTTTTGGATAGGTGTTTTTCTGATGTCATTGTAAATAAAGAAGAAACTCAATTAACTCTACCTATTGTGATTGAGTTCTTAAAAGGGCATTTAGAGGTAAATGCTGGAAGGTTATCTGAGCCTTTACTAAGAGTGAACAAAAACCCTAAAGATGATGCAGAGTGCCATCAAGCGTTTTTAATGTTGGCTCACTTGAAAGAGATTGAGGATTACTGTATTTAAGCGTCAAGGGTTGTAAGGTTTTTGATTATATTTGTAATAATTTTTTAATTTAGAGTAATGGTAAACAAAAAAATAGACACAACGAAAAAAACGATAGTTCTAGACACTAGCTATGAGTTTAAAGATTTTGAGATCACAAAGTACATTGAGCATTTTCATTTTAATTTCACAAAAAACAAGAATGAAAGTATGGGTTGTTCCTTAAATTTTAATAAATTTAAAGGAAAAAAGAATTATCCTAAAGAAATTGAGATTGTAAATGTGGATATAGAAAATAAAACTGTTGAATTAAAATACACTTAAACCGAACTATTATGAATAACACTGATCAATACTCTTTAACATTTTCAGCTGATTTATTTCGCTTTTTTTTACGTAAAAATTTCAAGGATGTTGAAATGAGCAATGAGGAGTGTGATGAGATAGGAGAAGATTTTTATGTGTATTTGCGTGGTTTAGATTTAACTGAAGAGCAAAGAGAAAACATATTACCGAAAGATACTTTTGATATAATGCTCAATCAAGAACATCCTTTAAAGACTAATGGGTTTCCTCCTGCTTACGTCCTTCATTTCACAAAGTACATAGAGCAGATGCAGACAATAAAATATTAACACAATGAACAAACAACCGCTACCTAAATGTGAGGATTTACATGCATCTTTTAGTGCCGTTAAAGGAGAGGGCTACAGCTGCCCTAAATGCAAAACAACACACAATGATACAGTAGAAAAATATGATGTGGACGATGAGTCGTACCCAAAATGTTTCAACGAAAGCAAAGGTTATACTATGGATGGTAGTTATTGGGATTGGGATGAAATTCATTGCTGTGAAGAGTGCGGTACAAAATACTGGTTTAGGAATGGTGCATATTAACAAGATGATTAACAAGATGATTTACACAATGGAAAAATGGTTTTGGATGATGGAGTATTGTAAAGATAATTCAATCCCTCCTGCACAAAAATGGGCATGGAGCGAAGCTGAGAAAGAATACGAACTACATCAATTAAATAAATAAATTATGTATAAAAACACAGAAGAAGAATTACCCTCAAACACATTTGAATGTGTTGTGAAAATATGGAATCAATTCAATGACAGTTATGAGACTGGTGTAGGAATATATGACATACCAACAAGTAAGTGGGAAGTAAGAAGCACTGAGTCTGGGTTGAATTCTCCTGTTCATTTTTGGATCAAAACACCTGAGCTTGAAGTAATTTTATAATTTTATAAACATGAATACCCAAAAAACATTAGGTTCTGTTGAAATCACAAAGGAATATTTTGTGAAGATTATAGACCAATTAGAGAAGCAAAATTTGTATGACATTAGCTATTGTCGAAAATTAGGAGAAATACTACACCCACACATTGAACCTTATGACAATCAACTTATAATCGGTTCTTTAATTAAGATAATACAACAAGCCTTCAATGATGATCACATAGATTCATGGATAGAGTATTTTTGTTGGGAATTAGAATTTGGAAAAAGATACGAAGATGGATTTGCAACAAATCAAGATGGATCTAAGATTGACCTAAGTGACTCTGGGAAACTATATGATTTTCTTGTAGAAAAAGAAACACCAACAGAAGCGCCAATAAAAGAACCTGAAGAAGAATGGGAAGATATTGATTGTGATATTGATTTCTCTAAACTAGAAGCAATTAGCTGCTCTAACTCTCTTCATATAATTGAGGAGATACACGAAGTCAATGGTGAAAAATATAAAGTGTATTATGCAATAGGAGGAAGCGGTAAAGCACCATTCGTTCAAAAACTTAAAAAATAAAACAAACTTAATATGAATAATAAATTAACACAATTTAAGCGTTGGATTTTATCTGGTTTTTTTAAATCCCTTTCTCATGAGTATGAAAACAGTAGAAGGCTTAAAAGTTTATTCCTTACCTTTTTTGATGGGTGCTACGGAATTGATGCTGAACCAAACACTCCTAGCACCTTTGCAATGGGAGTTTGCCAACTTGAATATAAAGACAACGAACTAATAGTACACCTTAGAAGACCCGGATTGTTGATTGGCAAAGGTGGTCGTACAATAGATGCGTTAGCTAAACAATTAGATTGCAAAATAAGTATTGTTGAAGTTAATCTACAGAATGGAATTGAAACAAATAATTATTAGAAACCTTGAAATAAAAGTGTTTAGTTAAATTAACATAAAATTATGTATATAGAAAGCATTAAAGGAAAAGGCGTAGGAAAGGGTAGGGTGTTTGATTATTATAAATGCTCTGAATTTATATTGATTAGCCTATACTTATTCCATATAAGGATATGCCCAAGTAAAGAAGTTTATGAAAATTTAGATAACTGCGGTTAGTATTAATACTAACGTTTTGGGTATGGTTGGTTGCGGATTAAATAACACTAAATTAATTAAAATGAAAAAAGAACTTGTAATAAAATTCATAGAAAAACTAGATTATTCATACAATTACAAAACTACCAACGAAAGAGATAATATTATTAAGGATATATGTGATATAGCAGGGATTGAGCAATTAACTATACCCCCTGTTGTAGGGCAAAGAGAACAGTTAGATTGCTGTGTTTGTGAAGATAAAGGCGAATATTTAGATACCAACCCTAAGAGATACGGTATGGTTACGTGTAAATGTAAAGCAAACTAATTGCCTACAACGATGGTTAGTTGCAGATGGATAAAACAAAACTTAATAAATAGAACAAAATGAAATATACAGAAAAACAATATATAGAAAGTGCAAGTATTCAAGCCAGAATTATTGATGAATTAAATGCTGAATTAAAAGCACTTAAAAAAGTAAATGAAGCAC
>Ga0222691_1000300_pt1 | contig 18570 bp, 38 predicted proteins | sample AntAcemetage1237_FD_179839 | JGI IMG/M metagenome (GOLD analysis project Ga0222691, IMG submission 179839) | Saline water microbial communities from Ace Lake, Antarctica - #1237 | ecosystem: Environmental > Aquatic > Non-marine Saline and Alkaline > Saline | place: Antarctica: Ace Lake... | reverse complement strand
TTCAGCACTCAATTTTCTTCTACCATTAACGTAATGGCTTAAAGTCTTTGTTGGTAAATCAGCTTCAGTTTCTATTCCACGCAAAGAAATACTTGGTCTATCTTTTAAAAACTCTGCTATACTCATAACACTATAACCTTTGTTTCGGGTTTCACATACATACTTTTGTACCTCAATCCTAAAAGAAAAGGTTTTCCACCACTTTCTACTATTCTAGTTAAGTAACACTTGTCTGTATTTTGAGCATAAGAAATGCTTTCCCATACAACTCTACCACCTTTCAACTTAAACTTTTGGTCTTGGTAGTTCCCGCAAAGTTCAAATGCTGTTATTTCTTTATATTCCATCCCCAACCTTTTCTTTTAGTTAAATCCTCACCTATCCATCCAATCTCGTTTCCGTTCTCGGTTATAGTTGCTGTCTTTTTTTGTTTAGCGTACTTCTTTGCTTTGCGTTCTATCACGTTTATATCATAAGAAGTTTCAACGCCATTACTAAACTGTATTGCATAAATATTCATAGTTCTATAATTAATCATTGTACCAACAAAGGTACGAAATAAAATTGAGAGTACCAAATGCAGTACATATAAAGTCGCAACAAAAACTAAGCACAACACAAAATATAGTGCATAGCTCGTGCCTCACTACGACACCATATTCAACACGTTAGCGGTAATGCTAAGTATTCATTATCCTATTAATATAGTCTAACCTAAAATAATATGCTTCCTTTTCACACCCAAAATAAGCTATTATACCTAAATCACTTACAACCGCAAACCAACCCTCAAGTCCTGTTGTTTGATTTTCCCATTCATCTATTACGCTTACTTCTTCACATAATTCATCAAGAGTTCTGCCTTCTAAATTTTTCTTTGTTTCATTAAATTGTAAGTTCATGTCTATAAAGTTTGTGGCTTAAATCCCGTACTACACATAACCTTTTAGTATATTTAACTATACGATAAATATACTAAAAGGTTATCAATGATTAACAGATATTTTAAAGAAAGTTAATAAAACAATAGGAAATATAATTCTGACTAATGATCCTTTCGAGCATTGAAACGCTCATTTTCTGTATTCACAACCAAACAAGCGGTTTCAAAGTCCATATCGTAATACGTTAACTCTTTTCTTCTTGCTCTGTTTTGTGATGCTCTTTCAGCAGCTTCACTTCTTTTACCTAAGTTCATAGAAGCAATGGCATCTAACCGATTATACCCATACTGTTCCATTCGTTTTGTTATTTGATTTTCAACATCCATAATTTTAGTTTTTAATGCCAACGCTCAAAAAACAGGGTATAACACCGTATATAATTCAGTTCGTGCCTCACCGAAATTTTAGCTTTGTCATTGTACCCTATTTGCTTAACGCTCATATTAGTATACGTAAGGATTTGGGTAGGGTTACAAGAATTTAAATTATTAGTTATCTGAACCGCTTAATTTACGGCTCAGTTCACTCATAATTATACAGTATAATAATCATCAGACTTTAAAAATTGTTTCCAATCATTTTCAGTGTTCATTTCTTCACTATCAAATTCTACTTGGCTCATTTTAATAGTTCTATATTTTGCAAATAATTTACCATCAATATATTTTCTGATTGTAAATGTTTTCTTGCTTTGATTTGCAGTCACTTTAATTGTTTCATTTGAAGTTCTCATAATTTCTTTTTTTTAATTATTATACTACAAAAATACACTTTTCTGTGAAGTACTGTCAGGCATTTTAAGATGTTGCTCTATTGCTCTGATACTTAAAAACTGTTTATTTGCTTTTAACCAATCTATCATACAAATACACCCTCACTTTCTATAATTTCAATAGCCTTTTCAATAGTTAAACTTTTAAAACCATCATATGTACCTTCGTGGTATTCGTAATTTGGTTCAATTTCGTTTTCTTCTTCATCCCATTGCTTTTCAAAAGTAATTTCAAAACAATAACCATCTTTGTGATATACTTTATATCCATTTTCTTCTTCTGGAAATCTACAATCACCAAAAGATGATTCGTGTACGCCAATACCTAAACCACTCATATTATCTTGGTCTAAATTGTCGATTAATTTATAAAGTTTTTTCTCTAAATTCATAATTATAAGTTTTATTATTTATCCAAAGATACGGATAAAGTTTTCGTTAGCCACAATTAAAAGAAGAAGTCGTCCACTCCAATCCCAAATCCTTGCAGTCCATATATTAAGTCTACAAAATTCTCGTAAGTGTTTTCACCAACTGTGCCATTTGTAACTATTTTACCGTCCTCTATTTCAACGTGTCCTAATAATTCACCACCATCAACCCTAATACTCATTAAGTGTTGGTCTTTTGTTAAATCTAAATCTTTCATAATTGTTTTTCTTTTGATTTTAACTTATTATTTGTTACGTAATATGTTATACGTAAGGATTTGGAAAGGGTTTTAAAGTTATTATGTTGTCTCCTTTTTTATTCTTGTCCATTGTAGGTAATACTACATTTCCCTACGATCCCAAATGCAAATGCCACTTGGGTCTACGTATATCCTTCCGCTTTCGCAAAGTTCACCGTTCACAGTTATTGTTATTGCACCAGATATATACACCCCTTTAGCAGTTAAGTAAGTCATTATTGCTCTCGCTACTTCGTCACCACTCAATGTAATATCAACGCCCTTACCATATTTGGTTTTGCCTTTTCCTTTTTTAATTTTCATATCTTTCTATCAAGTTCAAATTCTTTTTTCATTTTGTTTTTTTGTTCTACCTTATTATACGTAAGGATTTAGAAAAGGTTATAAAAAGTAATATTAAGTACAAGTAATTAGGTTTCTATCTTAGCGGATAGTCCTTTATTACCTATACTTAACAGGGCAGTGTACGTTTACTTACGGTGCTATTACTTTCTTATGCTTTAAAAATATATGTCCACTTGTTGAAGGTGGAAGTTGTAAGGATCAGCAATAAGTTGATGAAACTTGTTCTATACCGTTAAATGAGTATCACTCTGCTCTACGGGACTTGCTTTTACAACTCTAAGATTAATTTGAACAACTATTTGTAGTAATGTTATTTTTAGCTCTGCCTAATAACCACTTACATCAAATTTCTCTTAGCATATATTAGTCCTATGTTTGTTTAGGGTATCAAGGATTAACCCATCTTTTTAAGTCTTTTAACTCTCACAAGGTTGCACCTTATCTAGTGTAGTTTTAGCTATCCAATTCAACACCTCACATCTACTAATAGCTTTTTCTTCTTCTTTAGTATAGGTATCTCTAATAGCTTTTTCTTCTTCTTTAGTATAGGTATCTCTAATAGCTTCTCTTTTAAAAACTTTACTGATATTCTCTAGATTCCTATTCATAACAATGTCAATAACATCATTACGATCTGTCTCATTAGATACATCAGGACTTAAATCCCAACAATACATTACCCAATCACCATAAGTAGTTTCAACAGTTCCAAAAATGGGGTCTGTAAATGTTACAACAGTTCTCCTGAACTCCTGTTCTGACACATTGGCGTTACATCCATCCCCATTGGGCATATGCCTCATTTCTGATTGCTCATCAATAGATGGTATTGGGATTTGTGCTTGTGCAGTAAAAGTACATGTTAATAATACGAGTAATACTAATAAACTTCTTTTCATAATTGTTTTTCTTTTGATTTTAACTTATTTTTTGTTACGTAATATGTTATACGTAAGGATTTGGAAAAGGTTTTAAAGTTATTGAGAATGTCTCCTAGTGTTGGTTTTTTCTTTGAAATTTTATTTAAATATTAAAAAGTAAGCACTTATTCACATTATTTGCTTAATGGTAAATTGATCTGATATACTACTGATAAGTTTCAGTATTTTGCTGCATTTATTAATTATGTGTAAGGTTGTCGATCCTTATTTATACCCCCCCTATTTAGTTCAGGAACACCATAACAAACGCTATCTGTAATATATCTGCCAATCCCCCTTGTGTAAGGGTTTAACCTACTTTTTTATTGTGAATTTCATCTTTTAGTATTTTATCTACAAGTTCATCTATTTTTTCATCACTAATAAACTCTTTACCATTTTCTTTTTGTCTTTGTAATTCTACACATATTCTGTCGTGTATTCTATCACTAATTTTTTCCTTGTCGTTTACTAGTTCTCCTCTTCTGCGGTCGCAAATTGCGACCTCAACGTGTTCCATCCCTAATACCTAATCAATAATTATTAACTTATTATTGTGAACTACCCACTGACAGCAAGCTGATCAGATGGGCTTCAAGTTTCATAGACTCGCCTAATGGCAACGCCTCCACTTGTTTTTGTTTATCCTCCGATTGCATCCCAAAACCAGAGTTAATTATTGTAAATATATATTAAATATAATTAATATACAAATTACTTATTAAATATAATTAATATACAAATTACTTATTAGTAAATATTTTTTGTCGCTTACATCCCATCGACTAAAGATCGATGGGTTTTACGCTCCTTTTTATAAACACGACTGCTGATTCAGTCTAACAACTAGGTAATCTTACAACCATCAAATGTGGTAGCCTATCTTGCTTTCAATTTATCTTCAAGCTGAGAGTTTAAGAGTATGCTCCATTTCACTGGCTGTTGCAACCATACCATTAAAGGTGTACTGATACTCATTCTCTTTATTAAATATTGAAAGGTTGGAAACGAGGTTCACATCAGCTTGCAGTTAACCATTACTATCGCTTATATTGTTTCCTCCTTTTGTAGTGTATTACTGAATCGAACAGCAGTAGGGATATCTCCCAAAGACTTCATGAGGGTCTTACTTCCACATTACACCATATATCTTATTCTTTTGTTCTACCTTATTATACGTAAGGATTTAGAAAAGGTTATAGATATTGAATTATTTCTTCCAAATACTGAGAAAGAATTACAATAACTACCATATCTATAGATTACTTATAACTTCTTTTAATTTGTTTTCCGAGTAAACAATATATTTAATAACACCTCTCCAGTTGTTTTCCTTATCATAATACTCAACAATGATTTCATCAAGTAAATTTTCATTGATTGCTCTTATGTCCTCATCACCCAAATAACTTGCAATATAGTTCACATCAGAATATACTGAAACATATGTAAACCTAATGAATTCTCTTCGGGTTTTAGTCAAATAAACATTAAATTTATATGTCTCATCTAATTTTCGATTAGGGATATTGAATATGATAAGATTCTCACCCCTGTTGTCCTTTGCCGTTAACGCTCTAACTTCAGTACCATCCCCTGACCTAGCAATGGTCACCAGTTCACCAAAAGAACTGAAATCTTGTTCAGGGATTACCTCCTCCTGACAAGAGGATATCAAACCAACAATGAATAACAATAAGAGACTATTAATATATTTACTTATCATATTATACTATACGTAAGAATTATAATAAGGTTACTTGTTTTTTGGTATTTTTATTAGCATGTTTGGATCGTACTTCTTCTGAATTTCCTCAATTAGTTTTCCCTTATGAGTTTCAATATCCATAACCACTACTGGAATATTTTTCTGTCTCATAACTTCTGAAACAATTGCAGACATACCATTACCGCCACTACCGATAATAATAAAGGTATTTTCAGATTCAATTGGTTCTGCTAGTTCAATCTCCTTTTCGTTTGATATACTGGTTACAATATTTTGATGTTCTTGTGGATTTATTTTCTCCAACAACTTTATGACAGTCTTACATGACAAACAATCAGTATTTTTTATGAAGTACCACACCTCTTTATCATCATTAAAGACAGGAGTAGTCATGTCGTCAACTCTCTGTACTTGCCAATCACCACCTTCAGAGCCTTCAGTATTAACTAACATCCAACCATCATTTTTGGAAGCTTTATCTAATTTTGGCGTATTCCAAAAATGATGAACATATTGATCAGCAATAAACTTTTTAATACCCTCATTAAAAGCCCAGATATTATCAGTATAAATTAACTTCATACTATCTAGGTCAATCATTGCAACTAGAGTAGCCTCATCACTACCAGTAATAAATGCATCAATATGAAGATAGTTTTGATCATCAATATGCTCTGCCTCGTATTCCTTAAACTTTTTAACTATGTTTGACCCCATTACCATGTAATTTTTTTGTTCTCCTTACGATCCTTTTTACATTATGGAGCGTAAAGCCCACTCATCACGTAGTGTGGGTGGGATGTAAGCGACCTTATCTTAATTATTTTAAATAAATTTTGTTATTTCTTTAATTTTTTGTATATTTGTACATATTTATATATGATGCTAAAGGCTTTTAAATATAAAATTAACCCCACAAATGAACAAACCATTCTGCTGAATAAGCATATTGGTAGTAGTAGGTTTGTATATAATCTTGCTCTTGAAACAAAGAACAGTGCGTATGTTGGTAATAAAGTGAACCTTTCTTGCTTCGCTTTGCATAAACAACTTACTGAGCTTAAAACTGAATGTGAATGGTTAAAAGAAATTAATAGCCAATCCCTACAACAAAGTATAACTAACTTAGATAAAGCATATACTGCTTTTTTTAAAGGACAAAATAGTTTTCCTAAATTTAAAAAGAAATCAAATGGTGGTAGTTTTAATATTCCACAAAATGTAATTTTAGAGAATAATAAACTCATAATACCAAAGTTTAAAAAAGGAATTGATATTGTCCTACATCGACCAATCAAAGGCGAAATAAGACAAGCAACAATAAGTAGAACACCTACTGGTAAATACTTCGTATCTATACTTTGTGAAACTGGTGATGTAATTAAAACAAAACTAACAATTAAAGAAGAAACTACAATTGGTATTGATTTGGGAATTAAAACATTTATTGTTGTATCAAACGGTAAAGAATATGATAATCCAAAGTTTCTTCGCAAAGCACAAAGTAAATTAAAATATATACAGAGAAAATATTCAAAGAAAAAAGGTAAAAGAACAAAACAAAAATTGGCTGTGCTACACGAAAAAGTAGCAAATCAAAGAAAAGATTTTTTGCATAAGGTTTCAAGTGAGCTAATCAATAACCACGATAGTATCGCAATTGAAACACTTCAAGTATCTAATATGTTAAAGAACCATACCCTTGCACAAGCAATACAGGATGCTGGGTGGGGAATGTTTGTAACTATGTTAGAATACAAAGCAAAATGGCAAGGTAAGAACATAATGAAGATTGGAACATTTGAACCATCTTCAAAGACTTGTTCTTGTTGTGGACACATCAACAAAGAACTAACCCTAAAAGACCGTGAATGGACTTGTAAAGGTTGTGGAACTTTGTTAAACAGAGATGTAAATGCAGCGATAAATATTAAGAATTTTGCATTAAGAAATTATTTGTCAGGGACTGACAGAAAAAATCAAGGTAAGTTGCCAACATTAGTTGGAGCGTTGACCCTTGAAGCCCATCCCATCGCCTCTGGCGTGGGTGGGTAGTTCACCGTACCTCTTCTTACTCGCTACGGTCTGCTCAGTCATAGACCTTTGGACAATGTTCCAATCGTGTCTTTTGTTTCCTGTTGTATTCATAATATATTATACGTAAGGATTTGAGAAAGGTTGTTAGTCTCCAATATTTTTTACGTACCAATTACGATACATTAATGGGTCTTTCATAATTTCATTCATATTCATCCCATTAGGAAATCTATGTAGTGTGACCAGACTACTACCCCAACTGGTAGATTGTAGACCTAGATTATTGGTTACACGTATGGACTCACCATCACCGATTGCTAATTCAACCCCAGTAGGAGTGATCATGTGACCAATGATATGTTTCCTAATACCTTCAATTGCATTCCGTAGATTTTTTTCTGCCTTGAGTCTGCTATTAAATTTTTCCACCATTGGACAAGTAGCTTGCTCACCATATTTACACCTACCATAGTATTCACCTTGATTACAGTGCTTATTGTGCGTAGCTGCATCTCTAAATGTATATAGACCCTCAATAATGATTTCTCTTTCATCTTGGGTGATTTCTCCCTCATCTAAAAGGTAATTATCAATATCCTCCAATGTTTTGTCATCTTCACCCCATAATTGTAATACAACAACAATTACATGCATAGGCATTGTTTCTCTACCCATTATAATTTTCAAATAATCAGGTAGATTAGTATCGAATGCTACGATTGTCTCTTCGGCATTGGTAATTAATCCTGTACTACTTTCGTATTTTAATGCTGTTTGTTTCGTTATTTTCATGAGTATCTTTCGATTAGGTAATCAATTAAATCTAAGTATTCTTCAACATCTATTACTGATTGATTATATTGGTAACCCTCATTATCAATAATAACTGAAGCGGTTACTTCAACAATATATCTACCACCCAGAACATTATACATCTTTTCCTCATCTATTATTCGTAGGCAATAGTCTGTCGTGTGATTTGATTCGATTTTTTGTTTCTCGATAAGGTCGATAAGTATTCTGTTAATTTCATTTAAAAGGATTTTATATCTTTCGGTAAATGTTTTCATAATATATTATACGTAAGGATTTGAGAAAGGTTATGATTCTCTTTCTTTTTGATAGAGATTATATTCTTTCGTGAACTCGGCTAGTTCAACCAAATACTATGAAGACGTATCTACATAGTATTTGGTTTGCCTCTTATCTAGTTGTGCTTTAGTCATCACTACTTTGCTTTATGAAAAGGTTCTTCTGTGAACTCTACGTGCTCTTCACAATCATTACACCAATTGTCTTCAGTATCTCCTAACTCAACGAAGCCGTCAATTGTCTTGTCATTTGGATTTATCCAAGCTTTCTTTAGGATGTCATCTCCACCACACTCTGTACATACACATAACTTCTTTTGTTTTGTTATGTGTAGTTATACGGACATTGTGACAAAAGGTTACAGCAAAGGTTCAAATACTTCTTGTAATACAAAACTATTTGCTGTATTGAAATATATTGTAGTATCATTCACCTTGTACGCCACCCGAAGAATCTCATATGATCTAACTGGCTCAAAATTAAAGTCGATTAGATGTTGCTCTAGGTATGGGGTACATTGTATATCTCTGTTCTGTACGAACTGTTTGATTGAGATATCTCTTGGGTCACCATCATTAACCAATGGCTTAACGAGTGTTATGATTATTCTTGAATGAAACAAATGTTCCTTGAATAGAATAATATATTAGGAATATCGTTCTTGATTCTTACGTGAGCAAATAATATATCACCATTATCACTAACACCGATCTCAACTGATTCATTTAGCTGTTCAACCATTTCAGGTTCCACAATAACAATTTCACCACAGCCAAATAAGGACACTACAACAACGAGTAATAGTAATAACCTTTTCAAGTTTCTTCGATTTCAGGCGTGAGTGAAAATCCACAATGACAATACCCCGTAGTATTGGTGATATAATCAGATATAAATTCAACCTTATCATATGATGATTCAACATAACTAGGTACATCGACTTCCATTTGAGTTGGTAGATGATCACCATTATCCCAAATAATATTTGATACAGTATAAATCATAGTTTTATCTTATTGATAGTTTAACATCATATACTATACGGATTAATATTGAAAAGGTTTATAAAACTTAATATAACCTTATTCAAATCCTTACGTATAACATTATAACCAACAAACAAAAGAATCATGGAAATACTTAATGTAACATTTATTGATAACGCTTCACATGGTTATTTAATTGTGGATACTGAAGACATAAAGAGAATTGTTAATGACGTTAATGAGATAAGCGGTTTTAGTGGAGTAAGGTGTGGTCAAGTTCAACTAGAGGAAGATTGTGATTTAGGAATCTTTTTACGTGATGCAAAGGAAAAGAATATAGTTGTAAAGATTCGAGAAACCTATAATGAGCGTTTTAGATGTGAAAAGAATTATAGCCCTAGTATGCTATAATATCAAAAATATTACCTTTTTTAAATCCTTACGTATAAACAGTTATGATAGAAGTTAACACAAACAAAAGAGAAGAAGAAATTAATCAACTTGCTACTGAATCAGTCAATGCGATTAGTGAGAACGCAAAGAATGGAAGGGCAATTACTGAACTTTCATTTGACAAAGAAATTGGAGGAGATGTTAGGCGTGAAATCGAAAAACGTTTAGATGCTGACGGTACACAGTATGATTGGTTGACCATGTATAAATCACCAAACCCCTATACTGGTGTTAATCAGTACTTTACAGGTCAAACAATTGGTAACACCAAATATTATAAATTGAAAATATATTAAAATACCACAACCTTTCTCTGATCCATGCGTATAGTTTAGTGTATGGTTAGTGTGCTATTGCACTAGCCTTTAAATTAAAAACAAATATTAACTAAGCACATTAACTATATACATTGTTAGGGTGCGTTTAAATTAAATCATTATGGCAACTAAAATTTATTACACAGTAGAAAAACAAACACAAACCATTGATACAATAGAAGAATGTACTGGATGGAAAAACATACAAGTTTACGAAATAGCGAATGACAGACCAAAGCAATGGTTTGAAATTGAAGCGAGAAATGATGATTCTTCTGAGAACGAAATACAAACTTGGTTAGATAACAATGGGTTTGAAGATAGGAAATACGATATGATATGGTTGTAACGCACCCTAAAACTATATATAACAAACAAACAATATCATGGATCAGAGAATACAAAAAGCAATCAAGGAAATCAAAGCACTTTTAGGTGCAAACTCGGTAGTTAACTATGATCATTATAGTGGTCATTTCCAAATTAACACTGAAGTTAGTCCTATGGTTGGAATACATTTAGATTACTTTGAAAAGTATGACGGTTCTGATGAGCTGAATGATATTCTAGAGCAGGCAGGGATTTACCTAGAGTGGGAAGACAGTTCGGTTGCGAGTGCCCACGATGATTAAGAAAACTTAAAGTGGACTATTAATTTAGTTCACTTTTTTTTATGTAGTCAAAAAAAATATAAGGTAGGTTGGAGTCTACTCTTTAGGACTCTTGAGAAGTCCAACCCAGCTTAACGCTCATATAGTTATACGTGAGGATTTGGCTAGGGTTACGAAATTCACAATAAAGATTCAACTAAATTAAACGTAACCTTTCATTAGATAATACAAAAAATAAATACAAAGTAATTATAGTAGGAAATGAAATTATCAGAAGAAACCCAAAATACATTAGTAGCTGTTCTATTTTTAGGAATAGTGGTAATAGTGTTAGCTATATTTGGAGTATTTTAAATAATTTGTAACCTTATTCTTTTTCTTCCGTATACACTAGTACAACAAACGAAAGATTATGAAGAAGCTAATTATTATCATTGGAATTATTGTCGCAATCCTTACTATTACAACATCATGTGATTCAATGAAACAAGAAAAAACAACTGTTGAGGTAGTAGAGACAGGTGAGATAGTCACTGCCGTATACTCAAGAGCCATGTTTGACTACGTTGAGGTTGGTGATACTGTTGTCCTACTAAGGGATAATCACAACAATTCAACTATATTATGGGGTATGAGAAGAGAGAGGTTAGTCATACCTGAAAAAATAAATATAACTTATCATGAGGTAGTCATTTTAGAAAAGTACTAAAAAATGTTTGTGTTATTTGTTCATAATAGGGTAGCTAGAAATAGTTACCCTTTTTTGTAACCTTATTTAAATCCTTGCGTATAACTAATCATGAGACGTCTATTAGAATTTTATGAGTGTGAACACCCTACTGATTTAGATCATTATATTGAGGATATTGTTGATTGTGGTGGTACTATTATTAGTTCAGAAGTTGATTACGATGGAGAGATAGGAACGGTATTATTTGATCATTCAGATATCAAAACATTCGATAAGAAATTTGAGGAAACAGAGGCATATAATTATGTCAACTAAATAATTAAATTATTTTGTAACCTTTTCTAAATCCTTACGTATAACTTAATATGAAAGGCAAATAATATAAGTAGTTCGTATGGGCAACAACCTAAATAACCTGCAAAAGATGGTGTTATAGCCAAGTGAAGCACTACTCATATTTATTGTTATGGGCTTTAAAAACTTAATTAAATGAGAAAAATAACAGAAGAAACAGCAAATGCTTTTAATAATTCTTTACCATTTAAAAAAGCTAACATGAAAATTGAAGTATTACCAAATGTAACGATAATGAAACTACATGGTAATGCAATAGCATTTAAATACAATGACCCTGAGCAAACCCTTAGCATAACTAATTGCGGATGGCAAACAAATCCCACAAAAGAACGATTAAATGGCATTGATGGCGTGGATATATACGAAAAGAAAGGGCAATGGTTTTTAAATGGTAAAGAATGGGATGGTGAATTGATTGATGTCTTCCAAAAATGACATTGAAAAATTTAATGAATGGATTTCAGAAAAATATCATAACCTTTTATAAATCCTTACGTATAACTTAATATGACGACACTTAAGGCACGTATTACAAATCACAAAATTATGGTTCAAGAGCAAGATGACTCATGGACACCGATCCACAGTAATCATTCGATTCCAACTACTTTGGATGAAGTGAACTACCCACACACTAAAAAGATGTGTGGGCTTCCTGCACAACGCATAACCTAATAGCTTACGTTAGTGTACAAAGGGTTGTCCCTAACCCCGAAATTCTTTATATTTAAAGAAGCATTTAAATCTCTATCCATTGAATTATCACACTTATCACAATCGTATGTTCTGTCTGAAAGTTTTAAATCTTTCTTGTGGTTTCCACAATTAGAACACACTTTACTACTTGGTGTAAACCTACCAATCACTACAAGGTTTTTACCTCGCCAATCAGTCTTATATTCAAGCATTGTTCTTAATTGTCGCCAACCCATATCAGATATTGCTTTAGCTAAATTATGGTTCTTAACCATATTACTAACAGCTAAATCTTCCAATACAACTGTGTTATATGTGTTAACTAATTCAGTAGATATCTTGTGCAAGTAATCAGTCCTTTGGTTACGGATTTTTTCTTGCAGTAATGCTACTTTTAATTTTTGTTTTTCTCTATTTATCGAGCCTTTCTGTTTTCTAGCAAGGCTTCTTTGTTCAATTCTTAATCTTCTTTGTTGTGATTTAAAAAAGTTTTTATTTTTATATACCACACCATCAGAAGTGATTGCTAAATCTTTAATACCAAAATCAATACCAACAGTAGTTTCAGTTTTAATAGGTTTTTGCTTTGGTTTTTCAGTTTGGGTATCAACCAATATAGATACAAAGTATTTACCAGTTACTGTTTTTGTTAAAGTAACTCTTTTTGGTAAACCTTTAAACTCTCTATGATAGTCAATAGCAACCTCTTTAAGTTTAGGTAGTTTTAAAACATTATCTTTAAATGACACTTCAAATCCTTGTGGAAACGTAATTGACTGTTTAGAATACTTATTTTTAAATTTAGGAAACTGACCTTTACCTTTAAAAAAGTTTTGATATGCAGTATCTAAATTAATTATGCTATGTTGTAATACTTGACTTGGACATTCCTTAATATAATCAAACTCTTTCCTTAATTCTGGAAGTTGCTTGATTAAGTCATATTTAGATATTGAAGTTTTATTTGAAGCATACGCAACAGTCTTAGTTTCTAAACCAAGGTTATATACCAAACGATTAACCCCAAAGTACCTTTGTAATTGGTCTTTTTGGTCATCCGTTGGGAATATTCTGTATTTGTATCCTTTAAGCATATATTATTAAATAGTCTAAACTTTTGTAAAAATACAACATTTTTTATTTAAAATCAAGTTTTGGTTAAAATTTGTTTAATTGATACCATTCGTCAGTATATTTTAAGTCAAGGTTAATCACTACATTTGTCGCTTACATCCCACCCACGTTCCGATGGATGGGTTTTACGCTCCGACTTATAAATGAAGACAGTTTTGATCCCTATGTTATTTTTGAGTATATTAGTAACTTTTCAGTGTTACATGGTCTTATGGCTAATTCGGCTGATGAAGCACTACAAGAACATGGGGAATTAGGTATTGAGGCTATTAACTTGCAAGCGGTTGCGGTATTAGATTTCAATTAAGAAATAATGTTTGGGATGTTTGTTCAAAAAGGGGTTGCAGAAATGTAACCCTTTTGTAATTCTTACGTATAACTATATATGAACAACACAATTACTGATATTGAGATCATTAAGTTACGGGATCATATGTCACTAGAGAAGCTGAGAAGTATCACCAATGACTGTAAAAAGAAATTTGGTTTCATTGACTTTAGGCATATATTTATTACTATGGGATATGAACCAGCATATGGTAACAAATATTATGTACCAAACACAACCAATTTCTAATCCTTACGTATACTAATATGAGCGTTAAGCTGGGTTGGTTTTCTTCTGAAATCCTAAAGAGTAGACTCTACCCTATAAAAAAAAGCACTGAAATAAATTAAAAAACTTTCAAATAAATGCAACCCTTTTTAAATCCTTACGTATAATAGGTATGAGCAATCCAATAAAAGTATTAAGAGTATGCGCTAAAACATCAGATGCGTGTGACATTCAGTTTTTAGACAAAGATAATAAACCAACTAGAGAAAGGCACGATGGATACGTTCCTGACTATTTTCCAGAAGAGCATTATGGGGATTATCTTGAATTAGACATTGACGTTAAAACAGGTAGAATCCTTAATTGGAAAACACCAACACAAAAGCAACTAAATAAAGTCACTTAATAGGTGATTTTATTATAACCTTTCTCAAATCCTTACGTATAACTATATATAACAAACAAAACTTAAGAATTATGACAAACAAAAGTAAAATCATTTGGGATTTAGTTAAGGAGCATGGGCATAGAATTTTCAACCCACAAGAAACAATAACCCAATTAAGACATTTCGGTGGTGCTGGTGGGGTTATGTCATGGGGCTTCAGAAGTCCAATGAATTTAGATAATAGAGGACTACAATTTAAAGTTAATGGTCATCATCATAGTGGTGACGTTCTAATTACCTTAGACGGTTCAGATACCTATACAGTGTTCATCATTAACAACAGGGGTAGAGTGTTGGATACTTTTGAAGGTGTCTACTTTGATGACCTATTCACTATTATTGATAATAGAATAGAAAGAATTGCAGAATATGTTCGTTAGTTGTGTGTTAAGGTTGGAAGGTGAGCAGAAATGTTCACCTTTTTTTATTTTAATGTAATCTTATGTAACAATGTGCGTATACGTATATATCTTTTTTTATTTTAATGTAACCTTATGTAACAATGTGCGTATACGTATATATCTTTTTTTATTTTAATGTAACCTTATGTAACAATGTGCGTATACGTATATATAACAAACAAACAATATCATGGAAGAGTATTACAATGACCAACTAGCCAAAATTTCTCTTGGTAGTGAGTACGCACCAACGGTATCAATTTCAGATGCAGGTGGCAACAGAACCAATAACATGGATATCAATAAGGGAAGTGCAAAGATATTGATCCAATGGCTTAAGAGCAACATGAAAAACTTTAATGATTAAGTAATGGGAATGACTATCGAAGAAATCCATAGGGCACTAAGTGAAGGTAAGACCATTCACTGGGTAAACAAACTATACTACTTACATTACGTTAGTTGTGAGTCTGACAATGAGAGTGCCAAACTATCATATATTGATGGTAAGGGCATTAGAGTTACTTGTCTATCGAATTACTTTGGTTCATTGATCACTGAAGGTTGCCTAAGTAAGTGCTATATCGCAGAATAAAAATAAATCAAAATATCGCAACCCTTTTTAAATCCTTACGTATACCAATATAGAACGAACGAACATGACAAAATTAGAATCGACAATTCAGATCAATAACTTGAAAGCTTCAGCAATTAAGTATGGTGGCTATGCAAAATTCAAAAGACAAATACTTAGTGCCTGTGCTGATCACTTGGTGAGGTTTGGCGTTGACATGACACCAAAACATCTAAATTTAAAAGAGATTTAGATATAGATGTTAAAGGTCATATGGTTATAAAGATGTGGTAATCTTTTATAACTTTCAAATAAATACAACCCTTTTTAAATCCTTACGTATACTAATATGAGCGTTAAGCTGGGTTGGGAATCACAAGTTCCCTAAAGAGTAGACTCCACCCTACCCTATAAAAAAAAGCACTGAAATAAATTAATTTATTTGAAAATAAACACAACCCTTTTTAAATCCTTACGTATACCAATATAGAACGAACGACAAACTTAAACATTACAATCATGAGATTTATTAAAACCAACAAATTGACATCTTAATTAACCAAATTAAATGGTTTATATTGTATTGGTAATAGTCACAAATTTACCTTTGGTTTTAAGTTCAAAGGTAAGGTAAAATTTAAACGTTCTTTTTGTTTCATAAAAGAGACACCCGCAAACAGTACTTTGCCAAATGATTATCTATATTGCTTAGGTAATTGGTAAAAAATATTTGTCTGTAAGTTGCTAGTTTATAGTGACTTACAAACTTTTTTAAAAAACTTTCACAAAAACGCAACATAGTTAAAATCCTGCCGTTTCTATTATTAACAAACTTAAAATTTAGAACTTATGACAAACATCAAAACATTAATCGACCAAGTTTCAAGTCTTAAAGGGGCAAAATTCATTTCTGTTAGAGGTTACCAAAACCAACAGGGAGAAGTTTCTAACTATGTTATTAATGCGAATATTTCGGTTGACAACGCAAAAAGAAAAGATTTAGAAATGTTGCAAAACATTACGGACGTAAAAGTTACCGAAATTAGCAGAAAGCTAAAAATCGACAAAGAAATTGTATCTACTGCTCATGCGGAACTTATTGCAAGTTTAGAGCAAAACCTTAGCAAAAACTTTGAAGACCGTAACAATCAAAGCAAAGGGCAATCAGATGCTTATATCCACATTGGACGTAGCTTAAGAATTCACAAAGAAACTTTAGAGTTACACGTTACGGGCTTAAAGCAAAGTAAAGAAATTTTAGTCAAAGGAGATTACCCTGACAAAAAGGAAACAAGAAGACCGAAAACAATCGCCAAGGATGTTTTTAGAAAAGATACCAAAATGCAAAACTTTAGGGACTTCAAAATAGGTAAGATTACCGAAATGAGAATATCAGGAACTACAATAGAACTATAAAAGTTCTATTTTACAAAACAAGAAAAAGGACTATTAATTTAGTCTTTTTTTTGCCTACAAATAAAAAAAAAGTAAGGACGTGTTGGAGTCTACTCTCTAGAACTCTTGAGAAGTTCAACCCAGCTTAACGCTCATATAGTTATACGGCAAAATCTGAACAAGGTTACAATAAAAAAAATTAATTTATTTGAAAATAAACACAACCCTTTTTAGATTCTACCGTTTCTATTATTAACGAACGACAAACTTAACATTACGATAATGACAATATCAGAGCAGAATGACAAAGCAATGGAGAAAATTACCAACTTCATGCTTAATGCTATCAAGACACAAAAAAGACTACCATGGGTTAAGCCTTGGAATTGTACGGGCGTACCCGCAATGAACTATGTATCAAAAAGACCTTATAGTGGAATCAATGCTTTCATATTTGGTTTCATGCCATTCGAAAATCCATACTTCTTAACATTCAAGCAAATTGTAGCTTTGGGCAAAGGTATGACAAAAGAAAATAGACCTAGCATTAAAAAGGGTTCTAAGGGCATCCCAGTTGTTTTTTATAAGAAGTTAGCCTATCACAACAAGAAAAACATTAGTGACAGTCCTAGCCTCATTAAATCACTTCAAGCCAAAGGTGAAACGGTATATGTTTCAATGCTTATGAAAGTCTACTACGTTTTTAATGTTCAGGACGTTGAAAATTATAGCTTTGAGTTTCCTGAGATGATTGAAGCAGCGAAAACAATGAATAACACTATCAATAGAAATGCACTTTGCGAGAACATCATTACTGAATATTCAGCAAAGGAATGTTCTATATCAATTATTAAATCAGATAGAGCGTTCTACCGTTTAAATGGTGATACAATAGTATTACCAACAAGAGAACAATTCAAGGACACTAATAAGTTCTACTCGACAGCATTTCATGAGATTGCACACAGTACGGGACACAAAGATAGATTAGATAGAGATACAATAAGAAACTTTGATGGCTTTGGTAATCACAACTATTCTAAAGAGGAACTTGTGGCTGAATTAAGTGCATCATTACTTGGCTCAAAGGTTGGTATCTTTGATACTTGCAAAGATAACAGTGCAGCATATATTCAAAATTGGATTAGCAAACTAACTGATAAGCCAGAGATGCTTATGGAAGCAAGCAGAGAAGCAGTCAAGGCAGTTGGTTTTATTGAGAAGACTACCACAGAAAAAGAAGTAGAAACAGTATAAGAAATAAGTTTGTTAGTTGTGTTCTAAGCCACTACCCTTGTCAGGTGGTGGCTTCATTCATTTACATATAGATAGTTCACTAGGAGTTAAGCATATAGCTCAGGGGGTACGTACCCCCCCCTGGGGGGGGGGGGCATATAGGGGGGGGTCTGAGGGGGTAGGGG
>Ga0222691_1000288_pt1 | contig 19217 bp, 23 predicted proteins | sample AntAcemetage1237_FD_179839 | JGI IMG/M metagenome (GOLD analysis project Ga0222691, IMG submission 179839) | Saline water microbial communities from Ace Lake, Antarctica - #1237 | ecosystem: Environmental > Aquatic > Non-marine Saline and Alkaline > Saline | place: Antarctica: Ace Lake... | reverse complement strand
GAATGATGAACTGTCAATGACGAGTGACCCCAAACACTGGTGGATGCATGTATCCGGATGTCCAGGTGCACATGTAGTAGTGTGTCATCAAGGAGACCAACTCCCGAAGGAGACTAAAAGAGATGCGATGGTCCTAGCGGTACATCACAGTCAAGCACCCGCCACCAAGATGTCATGTGTCGATGTCACAAAGGTTGAACACGTATTGTGGATGCGCCAAGCTGGTAAAGTGAAACTCACCGGGGAAGTCATGGAACTCACAATTTTTATGAAGAGAGAAAAGGAACGACTAGAGAGACTATTGTCATCTAAAGTAAGCTTGTGTACAATCCAGCGATGTAGTATACATCCTTGAACCCGAGACCTTCTAATTTCTCTGCTGCAAATCTGGCCCTTTGCCCAGTGTTGCAATAGACGAGTAATCCCCTTCTAGGGAGTTCCGTAGTTGTCTTTTCACTGATCTTATCCACTGGGATGTGTAAGGCTCTAGGGTAGTGACCGGCTCGCCACTCTAGAGCAGTTCGAACATCGATAACCCTCTTTATCTTACCATCCTTAATGAGTCTCTTGGCTTCCCTGGAGGACACGAGGTTCTGACCTAAATAAGTGTACGCTGTGAGAGCGGCGAGACCACCAACCAAAACGATTGGTATCATTTAGTATCTGTATGGATTTTAACTTTGACATGTTCCATCTCAAAACAACACTGTGCATGACCATCATAGGTCCTCTGACAAGCTTTACAATAATAAAGATCCATTGTTATATATAATAAGAATAAATAAACAACTTAGGCTAACATAACATTTTTCGTGCGTGAATCTTCCGAGCTTCCTCCCAACGACCGGACATCTCAATTAACCTCTTCGTCTGTGTTTTCATTTTAAACAGTGACTGACCATTTCGTAAATTCTTAAAGGCGTTCTCTACTGTCTTATTCGTGATACTCACACGACTCACCTTGTAACGCTTTAGCTCATTCTCAAACTCAGCTGCACGCTTCTCTGCATTCGAAAGTCGGTTCTGTAGACTGATGATGGTCACTTTGTGCTTTTTGATTTTTGGATCGTTCTCGAGTGCCTTGATGATACGTTTCTGTTTCTTAATTTTCGCATTTTTCTTCTTGACGACCCGGTCAATTTCAGGTCCAAGATCGATAACGAACTTGGACGCTTTACGGGGTCGTGAGGAAGATTTAACCATTTTACATAAATTTTACTTTTTTGTTTCCAACTTAGTTGCCAAAAGCCACACCCCCCATACCCTTCTGGATGCGGAGAATGTTGTAGTTTACAGCGTACACACGGTGAAGACCGTTACCACCAGTGGGTGATGTTACAGTGAGCTTGGCGTTATCAATTCGGGAAAAGTTTAGTGTACCAGTGGGCTGTGTCTTGCTTAGGTTCACACAGAAAGGCCATGTGAATGTGGGGAGATCCTCGAGGATATCATCGGGAAGATCGGTACTGTGCATCTCGGGTACAACTGTGTGGTGATACAATGCGGAAGTTTCCTCAAATAGAGCTACACCGTTAATGTAGAGGGAAGACTTACCGAATGTGTATTCACTGTCCCAGTCATTTCCAGTCGCCTTACCGGATACGAGGTGAAGAGACTTGACGGGGTGGTTGAAATAGCTGAGATCAAACTCAGTATCAGTGTTATTAGCCAATTGGTGTTGCGTCTGGGTGATCAGAATTTCGTGATCGTTGTCCACGAAAAAGGAACGCTCATCGGTATCCAGGTAAATGTAGTTACCCCAAACCTGGGGGCTACCCACTGCTGTGTAACCGTCGCGGCACTTGATGCGAATCTCCACGTCATGATATTGAAGGGCCACGAGAGGTAGGCACTTGGTCCAGTCTTCACCGAAGAAGAATGGAATCATGTAGTGATCACCACCGTGGTTCGCCTTCTTGTTATTAGTTGTAACGGCACACGAAGCCTTCGCCGCGGAATCACGGAGAAGGGGGTTGTGTACACCTTGAATGAAAAGGGAGTCGAGTTGAGACACCTTCTGACCACCGATCCATAGACTGAATTCTGTAGGACCCGACGCATCCGCGGAGAACAGACCGTTAGTGTTCGTTTGGACGTTGGCGATGTTAGTATCCTCGATCCAGATGTAACTCATGAGATCACCCTTTGAACGGATAGGGATGGTAATCTCGTTGTTGGCACCGAATGTACCGATGTAATCCATACGTTCAGGCTTCATAGCGAAGTTAGTATGGCGCTTATAGTTTTGACGAAAAAAGCTAACCTCAGGATTACCAGTGATGTACACATCCTGGGCACCTACAGACACAAGCTCTATTAAAGCTGCTGACATTTATTAATAAACGATATTAAAATTTTGGCTCAACATATACATAAGGGATGGTGATTTTTCAGGCATTGACTTGGGAAGCGAGGGATGTCGATGATGAGCATTTAGTGAGTATATTTGGAAAAACTCAAGAAGGTAAATCTGTATGTGTTACCACCGCATTTACCCCGTATTTCTTTGTTAAATTCCCAAAGGGTGCTACACAAAAGACGGCACAGGAGATATTCGATGTCATAAATCGAAAATGTCCTGAATGTCTCGTATCGTATTCAGTCATGAAAGCTAAAGATGTTTGGGGGTTTCAAAATAATCAAGAATTTGCGTATATGAAAATTGATTTTGTAAATTTAGCGATGAGGAGACGCGTTGATTATTTCTTGAAAAATGCTATAGCTATTTCCTCGGGGATGGTAAAACTGAAAGTGTATGAATCAAACCTGGATCCTGTACTTCGCCTTATGCATAGAACTGGTATTCAATCGACTGGTTGGTTACACACGGGTGACCAATGTGTTCGTTCATATCTTGCGAATGTGGATATTGATCTATACTGCAATAAATGGAATACACTCAAACCCGTTGAACGAGATGATATTGCCCCATTTATAGTTGCATCATTTGATATTGAATGTAATAGTTCCACTGGTAAATTTCCAAATGCAAATATTATTGGTGACGCGTGTTTTCAGATTGCCGTTTCACTTTGTAAATTTGGTGAAGATGAACCATTCGAAAAGGTTTGTCTATGTTATAAAAAAACCGAGGGGACTGATGTTATAAGCTTTGATACTGAAAGAGAGATGCTCGAAGCTTTTCAGTCGTATGTACAAAAAAAAGATATTGATATTTTAACTGGGTGGAACATATTCGGCTTCGATTTCCAATATATTCATACGCGTGCTCATTTGGTTGGGTGTAACCCCAACTTTTTCAAACTCGGGAAATTGAAGGATCAGGTATGTGAAATCTCAATCAAAAAATTGAGTTCAAGTGCGTTGGGTGATAATACACTAAAGCTACTCCCAATGTCTGGTCGGTTTATTTTTGATTTATTCCATGAAGTCAAGAAGGGGTACAAACTCGATTCGTATAGTCTAAACAATGTGTCAAAACTATACCTCGGTGATCAAAAGATTGACATGTCTCCAAAGGAGATGTTTGCTAGATATACAGAGGAAAACCCTAAAAAGCTTGGTGAAGTTGCAGAGTATTGTATTAAGGATACATTACTCCCACACCGACTCATGAAAAAACTATGCATTCTATTGAACTTATTAGAGATGGCTAAAGCGACATGGGTACCCCTTTGTTTTCTCGTAGAACGCGGGCAGCAGATCAAAGTTTTCAGTCAATTGACAAAGAAAGCGCGAGAGCTTGGCTTCATGGTACCAACGATTCGATACGGGCAGTTACCTGAAGAACCGTATGAGGGGGCGACGGTGCTCGACGCACAAAAGGGTGCGTACTACACACCAATTACAGCCCTAGATTTTGAAGCACTGTATCCGTCGATCATGATGGCACACAATCTCTGTTACTCTTCATATGTTATGAACGAAAGGGAATATGGGAATATACCTGGGGTGACCTACGAGACATTTAATATAGGTGATAGAACCTATAAATTCGCACAAGACGTCCCGAGTCTTTTACCTGCCATCTTATTGGAGCTCAAACAGTTTCGTAAAAAAGCTAAGAAAGATATGGCGGCTGCGACGGGTGCTATGAAAGAAGTGTATAACGGTAAACAGTTAGCCTATAAAATATCTATGAACTCTGTGTACGGATTTACAGGTGCAGGTAAAGGTATTCTCCCGTGTGTACCGATCGCTTCTACGACGACATGCAGAGGGCGTGAAATGATTGAGGAAACGAAGACTTATGTAGAGGCGAACTTCCCAGGTGCGAAAGTGAGATACGGAGACACAGATTCAGTGATGGTTGAATTTGATGTGGGTGACCGAACTGGTGAGGAGGCTGTAAAGTACAGTTGGGAAATTGGTGAAAAGGCAGCTGAGGAATGTAGTGCCCTCTTCAAGAAGCCCAATAACCTGGAACTTGAGAAGGTGTATTGGCCTTATTTCCTGTACTCTAAGAAAAGGTACGCCGCCAAATTATGGACACAAGGTAAGGATGGCAATATGCATATGGATTACATAGATATTAAGGGTCTCCAAGTTGTTCGTAGAGATAATACACCTCATGTGAGGGAGGTTTGTAAGGAGCTATTAGATGTAATTCTCACATCGAGTGATCCTGGACCACCTCTCGAACTTGCGAGAGAACGCGCTATAGAACTCCTGTCTGGTGATATACCAAATGATAAACTAATTCTAAGCCAAGGTCTCTCAGATTCTTATAAGGTGAATGGACAGAATGTTTCTATAACGAGTTCCGATAGTATTTACATCAATCAAGCCCATGTACAGGTTGTCAATAAGATGAGAGATAGGAAACCTGGTTCAGAACCACAAACAGGTGATAGGGTACCTTATTTACTCACCAAAACAGGTGATCCAAAGGCACGAGCCTTCGAAAAATCCGAAGATCCGAAATACGTCGAAGAAAATGATATACCCGTAGATTATCACTATTACTTTGTCAATAAATTTTTGAATCCTGTTTGTGATTTACTTGATCCATTGTTTGAAAGTGCAAAAGAAGAAATCTTTGGTGAAATTATTAATCAACATGCACCACCTAAGAAGAAGAAGGAAATTACATTTAGTGGTATGAAAAAAGATGAACTCGTAGAGGAGTGTAAAAAAAGAAACCTAGATACATCTGGGAAAATAACCGATTTGAAATCAAGATTGAAAAATAACACAGAAAAACAGAATTCTGTTGAAGACCTATTTAAAAAATATGAACAAGATAGAAGTAAGTAATGAGTTCGTACGATAAACTTATCGGTGTTTTTGACGAAGAATTAAAAGCGCGTGTCAATGAAATCATAAGTGATTATGCTGAAATCATTTCAAAGAAGCACGGTATACCACTCGACTTGTTACTACGAGACGTACCCGAAAATTATACGGGATCGATATGTAAAGGGACAAAGTCAAATGGTCACCGTTGTACACACAAGGGTCTTCATGACGGGTATTGTGGGAAACATATCTCACAAGGTGTTAAGATTAAACACCGGAATATTACCAGTATAAATACACACACACATGGAAGTGATAAACTTTTCGTTCCGGAATGTCCAGCATGTATTCACCCAAATGTATTTAGAGATATAAATACAATGTTTAATAATGAGTAAAACAGATATTCTACTAACATCAATTAACAACTTTTACAACGAAGAAAAGAATAGAACTAAACTTTTAAACATTTTAGATAAAACAGCCGGTATTTCTTTGAGAAATCTGGAATGGTTCATTACGAATTATGCAAAGAAAAATAACACAACATATACAACAATGGATGGGAAGCTCTTTACAGTGCATTGTGCATATAAATCGAGTCTAGATGGGTACTCAAAGAAACTATTTGATCCATTTTGTAGGTCAGCAAAGTTTCCTTATATTGTACCAGGAACATGTCATGAAATTCATACAACATTAGCGCAGTTGAATTTCATCAAATGGTGTATCAAGAATAACATCATTGACTATATTAGCAGTCATAAGACTTCACTTTTTAATAAGAAATTGACATAGATCCATTTTCAAATTTGAAGGTTAAATAGCCCGTATAATACATCTGAAGTGTGTATGTATCTGTTGTAATATCAACTTTAGTTGTATCTAATTTCACATCGAAAACTGTTTTATCAGACTCTATACTACTAAAATCCAAGTTTCCCGAGGGTTCCACATTTACTGGATTCATCGCGAAACTATACGTGTATATATTCCTGATTGGTCGCGCCAATCTATTCCTGTAGGGTACCAAGTATTTAAAATAGTTATGGGTTGTATTTGAAATGTTAGGAAGTTTATTTCCGTATATGAAAAACTGTGCACTCTCTAAGACAGGGTTGAAGAATGTGGTAGTTTCGTTAAAGTTATTACTCGATGAGAAGTTAAATCGGTTGTGCATGTAGTAATTTTCTTCTGCTGACGCATCACCCACGCTTATTAGGGAATTCTCAAATTTCGTGTTCCTCAAGAACCAATGGAAACATTTTACCGGGATATCTGCTACGAGGTTATTTTTAATATTATCTACGTTAAGCTCGCTCACTACCGTTGGATGTTTCCTCACGATATCGTTTATCATAGTCATTGGTTGAGTAACAAAATATTGTCGTTCTTGTCCACTTATCGTAATTTCTTCAGTTACTAAATTAAATGATTGCAACTCAAGGGTATCTGTTGTATTCGTGTAGAATTCTTGGTTATGAAACTCGAGTTCAAATGTAATATTTTGTTTGTGAATGGCACAAATGGGAAAATATGGACGATTGGGTTTATTTGTTGGGTGTTCATCACTCGCATATTTTCGAGAGAAGAAGAAGTGTAGAGGTATAACTAAATCTGCACTTTGGCGTGCAAAAACACTATTACCTACAGATTTATCAAAGCCGAGGTTTCTATTAACAAGTGCTCTATTGGCTACCTTCTCAGACATTTCTAAATAAAGATCATCGTAGATGATACCCCATTCATCATATAACTTTTCAACTTCTATATCGTTTACAAACATGGTGACGCTTTTAAGAATATGTCTTCCCAATTGATCGGCATAGTTACCATCTGTAATACCGGGTATAGTGATACTCAACCACATATTACTTAGAAGATCTCCCATGTTTGTTGGATTGAATTCAATCTTGAGCGTTTGACCGAACGGCCATTTAGGTACTTGCCCAGGATTGACCACATTTCGACTTCTATGATACTTTCTAAACTCTGAATGCCTCAACATATCTTTGTATTTAAAGAGTGAATCATCTGGGTCTTTGGAAAGAAGATACGTATCCTGCTTTCCAATAGCCTTGAGAGAAATCTTTGCAGCTTCACCCATACTTATCTATTGTCTATATATTTTTAATGTCATTCTTCCACATACTGGATGGTGTTGTAGATGTAAGTATCTTGAGTTCAATTTTCGCCTGTTCGGATTCTTTGAGAAGTTCACGAACACTCTCATCTGTGTACTGAACAGTCCTAATGTTCAATAGATAGTCGTGATTCCCATTGACGAGTGGAAATGTATGTGAAAGTTGTTCTTCGAGTTCCTTCTTTTTGCGTCTAAACACGATAATGTCACCATTAATCACCATTGAGACAAATCGAGACTTGTAGTCACACATTTTAGCCTTCACCTCAATAACCTTAATCAGGTGCTCTTTGCGTTTGATGTAGTACTGATTTCTCAATTTAATAAAGTCCATCAGAATCATTTCAGGTGTATCATATTTATGGATTCCTTTCACTGGGTGGAAGAGATGCATGTTCGTCGTGCGAACCGCCTTTTGGAGTTTAAGGTCTTTGATGATATCTTTACCTGTATACTCCTGAATAACAAAATCAACATTTTCAGTCGTACTGTTATTGGTAAACCCACTGATAACCTTCTTTTCGACTAGGGTGTCTAGGTGCTCTTTGTAGTCTTGAGTCCAACGACCTGGGGGTAACTCGGTCACCTTGATTGTTTTACCAATTATATTCCAAACACCTTCCGTGATCCAAGTACTATCTTGATCAAACACACGACCCTTGAAACCCCTGAACCATGGTTTCATTTTCTGAACTTCCTTCCCATTTAGTACATTCATAATATTGTCACGAATGTCTTTAGGGTTAAATGGGGGTACATAACAACTAAAACCTGTGCCAATACCTTCAGTACCATTCACCAGAACCATAGGTAAAGTGGGCATGTAAAAATCTGGTTCAATCGAGCGGCCATCATCATCTAGGTAATTGAGAATGGCATCATCTCTAGGGTCAAATATGTGTCGAGCTGCACTAGTCAATCGTGTGAAAATGTATCTCGTTTGAGAAGCATCTTTACCACCCATGAGTCGTGTACCGAATTGACCACATGGTTCGAGAAGGTTTATATTGTTAGAACCTGTGTAATCATTCGCCAACTTCACAATCGTATCTGCGAGGGATACTTCACCATGGTGATAAGAACTCTTTTCAGCCACATAGGCAGCCAGTTGTGCCACCTTCATCTCAGCAGTGAGATTCTTTTGAAAACAGGAGTACATCACTTTCCTCTGTGAGGGTTTGAGTCCATCTGCTACATGAGCAATAGAACGCTTCAGGTCTGCGAGACTGAAATTCACAAGATCTTTGTGAACAAAGTCGGTGATACTCAACTGCTTAACATACCCATAAGGTACTTCAAGTTCTTTTGGATCTTTCGCTGTACTCTCGAGAAGCCATGTCTTTCTCGCATCAGCCTTCTTCTTATCGAAAGCCAGTATAATAGACTCGTTGGTCATCGTATCCACATCAAACTTTACAGTGAGATCTTGAATTTTCTTGAAATACTCTCGAGCCTCGGCGGAGGTTGAGGTACCCAAACCCTTATAATACTTGATGCGCCAACCAGCTTTACCATTCCCATACCACGTTCGGAATGCTGAGTCCGTGTAAAATGATTTCGTATCAGAACCTTTGGTCGCCTTGATGATGGGTGTCACCATACTCACGACAAAGTTGAATTTGAGGAGTGACGGCCAAAAATAGTGAATCATATTGAGAATGAGACCCTTGATATGGGAACCATCATTATCAGCATCTGTCATGATCATCAACCGCCCGTAGCGGAGTTCTGAAACGCTCGTATACTCTTTCCCTTGTTGAAGACCCAAAATCTTTTTGAGATCGTTAAACTCTTGGTTCGATGTGAGTTGTGCGACGCTCGTGTCACGGACATTCTTACATTTACCACGGAGGGGGAAGACCCCAAAATGGTCCCGACCAACAACTGAGAGTCCAGCGACTGCGAGGGTTTTAGCCGAATCACCTTCTGTCACGATGAGTGTACATTTAGAAGACTGTGCCGTACCAGCTTTGTTGGCATCATCCAACTTGGGAATCCCTGTGATTTTAGACTTACGAGCACCGTCCGTCTTCTTGAGTTCTTTCATCTCCTTGAATTTGGAAAGGGCTGTGAGTTCATCAGAGATCCCAGTCTTGAGAGCATTTTTGATGAAGTTCTTTGGTGGGTCAAACTTACTCCCAAAATCTTGGGCTTTTAGGGTGCACTCAGACTTTACCTGACTCGAGAATGCTGGATTCTCGAGGGTTGCCTTTACAAAGATATTGAAAGTATTCTTAACCTGTTGAGGTTTCAACTTAATCTTCTTAGCCATCTCTTCAATGATACCCGCTGCGACCAGTGTTGCCACATGATCTACATGGGTTCCACCTTTTGTCGTACAAATACCGTTCACGAAAGATACCTGTTCTAGGCCATTCTCCGAGGGACCGATACACACGGACCAGCGGTCATTGGAAAATGAGCACACATCCCCCACACCGCTATGCATTTTAGCATACATTTCAAAACTTTGTTTGGGGAGAACATCTGCATTGAACTTAACCTTACAGTTTGGTGTGGTACAAATGTTAGCATCCCACACCCTTTTTTGGAAAATCTTATAGATTGTAAAGTCCATCTTTGTCATTCCAAACCTTTTCCAATCAGGGACAAATGTAATAGAAACCGATGATGTAGCACCCGAATGTTTTTTAATTTTTGGAGACTCACATACAGTCATATTGTTAGACCATTTTTGAGAATATGTTTGTTTAGTTTCATGATCCTTGATGATGATAGAAAAGTCTGAAGAGTATATGTTCGTCAACTTAGCACCATATCCATTACGTCCACCAACGACACGCTTCTTAGAGTCGTCATAATTGGTACTCGTGAGAAGGTGTCCGAATGTTAATTCGGGATTCCAAATACCCTCCTTCTCATGCATACGAACCCCGACACCCCCAATAGGGCCATTGTTCTCGATTGTTACTGAACCACCGACTTTGTCAATAGCGACAGAGATGGATGTCACATGCTTGGGGTGCATTGAGTTGCGGTCAACCGCGTTGACGAGGATTTCATCGAAGATTTTCAAGAGAGCTGGGGAATACTTGAGGTTTGTCTTTTCAAACTTTTCATCGTTGAGAACCCAATACGGTTCGACATTCAGGTCGACGGGACCGACATACGAGTCAGGTCTCTTGAGAATATGTTCAATGTGAGTGAGTTTTTGGACACTTTCCATGGTTCTTGACTTTATTACAACTCAAAACTCTAACTTAAGTTCTTTTTCTATAAATTTGTTCACGAATTTCAGCATATACAAAATCGCTTCCTCACTCGGTTCAATCCGGTTAAAATTATTTTCTGCATCTGGATAAAATAAACCATTTTTCGATGAATTGATGAGCATCATATACCTTTTTTCATCGACACCAAGATCTCGAGCATTAGCAGCGTCCCCGATGAGAAGTTGTGTGTTTTTATGATTGAATACTTTTGCCAGGAAAATTGCAATGTCATGCGGATCCTCGATGTGTTGTCCTTTACACCTGGGATACATCTCATCAATTACGAAATTTTCAGCTCGAAGTTCTTCGAAGTTTTTAATAAGTGTGTCATACGGTAATATTTCGAGGAAAGTTTTCTGAAAGTTACTTACTAAAAACTTGTGATATTCGTCATATGTCATCCCAACAACGAATTTCATGTACTCACCATTCTTGTTAATTTTACTGTTTCGATCCGCCTGTAAAGATCCTGTAAGCCGTCTCCAGAAAGTTTTCTTTCTATGAACAGGACATTTACATGCGTATATATGTTGACTACACGGAATACCATATGATGAGTATTTCATATTGAATGGGTGTCTACACAAGGTTCGTGTGTTTTTACCGACACGGTGACTAGTGATAATACCCACTCCGTATCCAACTTCAGAGGTGGGTGGTTCCTGGCGGTGAACCACATAACTCATTTTTTTTGGAACCTTGGGAACCTTGGGAACCTTGGGAACCTTGGGAACCTTGGGAACCTTGGGAACCTTGGGAACCTTGGGAGCATCAAAATCTTCAAGTAAATCACCTATACACTCATCGACAACCTGTTCGGTAGAACTGTATAATCTTAATATGTCCTGAAATGAACGAAGTCGTTTAAAATTATCTGCGAAGTGGTAACTTTCACCCTTGAATACAACGTCCCGTAAGCACCTATCTGATTTGATGGAGAAATATCGATCTGTCTCACCAACACTTTTACCCCTTTGACGCTCCTCAATATACACATTGAAATTAGAAGGGTTTATATGAGTATTATTACACCTTCGTTCGAAACGCCTCCACTCAATTTCTCCACGCGTAGATAGTGTAACTCGCATTTGACTTGGGTCAACATAGTCAAATGTAAGATGTAATTTATCTGTAATGTTAGGAGACATTTTATCTTACTTTATTACAACTCAAAACTCTAACTTAGGTACTTAATTTCAATGGTCAGTTGAATGGGTTTTGTGACAATTTTGAACACACATGTCCACCAATACCTCCCGCCACACTAAACACTGTTCTAGCTTCTAGGTGATTATTACAATACCAATCCTCACAACCCTTGACATGACATTGTGTTTTAGGTGTATCACTTGCGCTACATTGTTTTTTATATGTGCTTGAGCATTCACGTTCTTTATTTCTTTGTATTTCCTCCTCCTTTTCCTTTTCCCCATTCTCTCGGATTATCCTATCAATTGTTTCTTGTGAAGGCTGTTCAAACAATACTTTATGATTAACCGTGACGTTTCGTTGTGCATCTGTAAAATCTTTGTGCAAACCAATGTATTGATACTTAATCATGACTCGTTTACCTCCCTCAACAGTTATCTCGATGGCATCGTTTTTAGGTATAGTATCTTTATCTGTCTTGAAGAGTTCAACTTTTGAATAGTCAATCTTATTACTACCCCCAACCCCTCCAACCCCCGGTATATTCAGGTTTACTTCCTTTTCCATGCGTAAGATTTGTTTTTCTTCATAGTGTGAAGCTTCATATTTAATTTCGTAATTAGAATTATTTTGAATTTCCAATTTACTACGTGTTCCAATCCATTTTGTTGGTTTAGGTTCTAATATTAACATTTGTATTAAATAATATTTTTATTTAGTGAGAATTTTTTTAAGTATTTCGAGAACTGCTGCGACAGCTACCGGTACACATACTTTAATATAAGTTCCTTCGGGTAGTTCATTCCTATATTCGTCTAGAGTTTCCATCACTACACATAAGTCAGGATCTGTCGACAGTAATATTTTCTTTGATTACGATAAGAAGAGATGTACGTCTATTTTATCATAGCAATTTTTGTTTTGTTCTTGATTATGCAGAATAAAACAAGAGGTATGAACAAAGCCATAGAAAAGCTTGTTCGTCAGTCTGCTCGATACGCCACAGCAGCACAACAAGATAAATCACCAGTCATAGCAATTCTCCATGCAAACTATGCGGCGGCGTACCTATACGCACTCAAAGATATAGCAACAGAATCACAAATTCATAATACAACTGGTATAAACGTGAAGAAGTTCAAAGAGCATGTGATCAATGTACAAGATATGGTGACTAAAAAGACTACCGAAACATGCCCAGAATTTGCGGGACAAGTAGATATTTATCTCGCAGAAATTGGGGGTGCAGCTTGATAACCTAAGTCAGTGTAAAAAATAAAGAAAGTAAGTTCTAAAAATGGAAATTATTCGTGATGCCGTGTGGGACAAGTGCCTTACCGATTCGGTGAAGTTGTTCCACCTTAATGAACCAGATGACCGGTGTTATCACCTAGCTAATGCGACATGGGTGATGAAGAATAAATATCAAGAGCACGCCAATAAGAAGGATTCACGAAAGGTGATCGTTATTGATAAATCCCCTGAGATTATATCCGAGCAGCGCACATCAACTAAGAAAACATGTTCGGCGTTGACGATGAAGGGTAAACCATGTGGGTTCAAAGCTTCATGTGGAAATTTCTGTAAAAAACACCAAGCTAAACCATTAAAACTGGGTGCTAAAATCGATATGAAAAAAATTAAAATCAATGACTAATGTAAAGATGATGTTAGACGAGGACACGCTTAGACCTGTTATAATAGCGATGACAGTTTATATCAGTATAGTCATTCTCGTTCCTCGTATCATCACCAAACCCACTGGTATACGGTTCGTAGACGATCTCATTCTCACTCTACTCGCTCAAAAAGATTCAGCTATGCATGGTACTATTATTACCGGTCTCGTTGTTCTTCTCACCAATTACATTCAGGATGAATTCTTCTAAGACATTCTTCTTCCCAACTAGATTTTTAGTATATTCGTGATCCATATGACGAACACGATTTTCGTATGCATGTCTCATGAACTCCAAGAGTTGGTCAAAGTTTGGTTCACCCCAAACCATACCTTTTTTGAAGAGGAAATCATCCCTCTCCAACTCTTGAAGTCCACAGTCAATCGTGTATGGTGTCTTGATATATTCCGGTGCACCTCCATAATTCGTAATAATCACGGGTTTATCTCTCATCGCCGCTTCTACAGCACCCATACCAACACCTTCAGAGTGTGAAAAATTTACATAACAATCACTGGTGTTATGAAGTGTATTCATTTCTTCATCAGATAACATATCATTGATGACTTCGACCCGTGGAAACTGAATCTGTACAGCTTGATTACTTGTGGCTTTGACAACGAGACGTGTATTTGGTTCATTCAGTCGCACAAAAGCCTGAAGAATGTCCTTAAACTTCTTTCTAGGGTCCATGATGTTCCCGATATGGTAAAATGTATAGGGTTTTTCAGGTGGGGTGGGAATATGTGCATGGATTACATAAAACTCATTTTCCGGAAATTGTCGAGATAGAACCTTTTTACAAAATTCACTGGGTACAGCAACTTTTTTAAATTCTTTCATGATAAGACCATAATCCTCATGCACTGTCTCTGTTTCACAGACGGTCATACAGGCTAGTTTTTTTACCCTCGTTTTCGCATACTTGACGTATTCAATCTGATCAGGGGTGGGAATCACAAAAATCAGGCCAGTGTCAACTTCTGGTAATTTTTGACCCAATTCATGGTAAGTACCATTGGGTAGAAATAGCTCCACATATTTCAGAGCATGCTGTCCTATCCCAGTTTTCAGATGAGGACCGATGATTATCATTTGGTATAAAGATAATCTTTCTTTTATATATAGTATTATGAATCCTTTACGGAAAGAACTGGAAGACGAACTCAAGCGTACTCGCCTCGATAAGACTCGCCTTTATGACTTTCTCATTAAACTCGTTGATGGTGGTGTTGGTGTTGGTGGTGGTTCAGGGGAAGCTGGTCCCACAGGTCCCGCAGGTCCCGCAGGTCCCGCAGGTCCCAGGGGTGCCGCTGGTGCTACTGGCCCCGCCGGTTCTATCGGTCCTGCCGGCCCCGCCGGTGTCAGTACCTCAGTCACGGCTACCCCTACTAAGAAGACTGTCGCGCCCAAGAAGAAAGGTGCCACAACCGCTTAATCAATGAAATAGGTATAAAGTCAAAAACCCTATTATAAATACATGATTGCCATCGCGTGTGCACCGACACGTATTTATAACACGGCTGAAAACAAAGTAAAAAAGAACAAAGACCGCCATTGGCGTCAGCACTCTACAGGTGCTTCAACTCGACCACATAGATTCGATATGGAACCAAAATCTCTAACATCTGTACCTGAACCCGAACCCGAAAATATTGAACGTTTACAAGAACAAATTGTTAAATACAAGATTGCAACTCATAAAATGAAGGTATTGGCTGGATGGAACCTGCGTTCGACAAAATCCGCTCTTAAGGATGTACAGGAAATGCTCGAAACTTTGGATGATCTCTATGGTGACGAAGCGTTTGAGGAATGATATGTTTTCATTTATGAAAGAATCTTCGTAAAGAAAACACCACTGTAACGAAACGTATCACACCCGCTAGTAACTCTGTTTCAGCCATCATGTTACACATATTATGTATATGATCAATTGATATTATCGGATTGTTCATAATATCTATAATGTATGGGGACATACGGACTGTTATACTCTTGTTACTATTTGCTCCTCCTATATGTAAAAACCTTTTACCTACGATGGACGTCATTTTTACCATCCGTATAATCCCTAAACCCATATACACTTCAGTTATATAATATTCTTTAAACTACTGCCACTGGGGATTTATTCACCCACCATAAAAAGCTCCCGAAAGCTGATACTAGGAGTGCGAATAAAAGACCAAATGAATATTTCTTGGGGTTCTCGGATGGTGGTTTGTCTGGGAGTTTCTGAACGTTTATGTTCAGTAAATCAATCTTATTGATGAGTTTATCAAGTGCTAATAGAATCTGAAGCTCGCGATCACGTGGTTTTTCTTTTATATTTACCGTGGTAATCTCAAGAATCATATACCACTTAGCCTCCGGTTGAAGAGTTACATAGTCTCCATCATCTTGTTGTTCAAAGATGTTGAAGTTTAGTTTCTTAATCGATATAGGATTGAAGTAATTTGTTTGTTGATGAAAACGTTTCCATTGTTTATCTCTTAAGATAAAATCATTACTCCCGGAAAAATGTCTTTCTAAAGGAACTCTCGCTAAAATCTGTCCATGTCTCTCATCGAGAATTTGTGCCACTTTTGGAATCTCCGGACAAACAATATCCACAAACTTGGCTACATTCGTACTCGCACTCGCGTTACTTTCACCAACTTGTGTTATGTAAAAATCCACCAATTTGATTCCAAGTACCCTACTCATATCCTCCACATGGGTATTTGATTGAAGTGTGAGGTCTAGGGAAAATGTATTATTTGTACCATTCACGAATTCGGAATCCACGACAACATACTGAACTTTTTTTGGTATGTCGTCGAGTGACATTCTGATGTAAGACAATACTTTTTTCTTCAGTAAAAGTAAACAGCATGAATAGAAACATGCGTTTACCAAATATGCGTGTTCCAAATAATACAATTGTTCCCAAAAAATCAAACTTTAGATTATATATAGTGCTTATATTGATTATATGTCTTTGTGTCGCCATGGTAGGATATTATACACTGAAAATACGACCCAATGGGAATATGTTACAGGGTTACCCGCATGTTGAATGGGGGTCAGTTAAAGGACTCGGAGATCCCCGTGGCAGACCCAAACAGACTCTAGCTCAATGTAGAGCGTACGCGAGAGAAAAAGGTTACCCAGGTGTAGGGTATCGTACAGATAAACACCCATCTACCCCATGGAAAAATACATGCTTTTTCTTCAAAAAACCCAATGATGCTGCTGGGTGGCAGGGAAATGATGCTGATAAAGCACATAAAACTGGGTGTACCAACCCGGGTAAATCTTGGGGAAGTTGTTAATTTTCACATTGACGATAGTATGCCAATTTCTATCGGGACAAAGGCAGTTACGATAATGACAGTCATGGCTGTGGGTACAATTCTCGATACTATTAGAGTTTTTAAAGGATATAAAAAAATGACTACTAAAGTTAATAAACAATGATTTATGCCAAAGCTGTTATTCAAGCTCTTATTTCTATGGGTCCTTATTACATCTCCAATACTTACACATGGATGAAATGTGCTCTATGGGATGCCCCACACCGTTTCATACTCGATGTCGAGCTTGAGAAAATTTCAATTGAGCGTGAGCAGCACCTAAGTGGGCATGGCGGCAGTGACGAAATATCAAACAATGACTGAATACGTTCTCCCCATCAACGAACTCTTTGTTCATTCAAGTGTACCCCTTGGAATCCCGGGTTTGGCCACAGACGATCTACGACTTGCATTTTTGCAAGCTACCGCACCGCTGTGTCCAGACGTACAACGTAAAATTTGGGAAGAAATTATTTACTGCACTGCACCAGTCGAACCACCCCCAGCACCCAAAAAATGCCGTTCAATTTCATACACTCGGTCCTCGATGTCATTACCCCGAAACCTGTTCAAGGTAAAAAATCTATGAAAGAATTAATGACTGTAGGTTCTATCATTGAAACTCATAATGAATGTTATGAAAAGCGGTACATTGAAGTAGAGAGAAATATTCAAATGGAAAGGAGGATGGATTTAGATGTTCTCATTACGAAGTGTAAAAGGTTACTGTCATTCGTAGAGACATTGGGTAAGAATCAAACTTTCGATAGAATGATACATTTTGTTGAAAAGGTGAGACAAGCTAAATATCGTGGTGATGATATCAAACCTTTATTCGAAGAGTTTGATGATATCGAAAATAATGTAAAAAAAAGCTATAAGTCTTTCGACAACCTAAGTTACGCGGGGATGATAGGATAATAGCATGTTATAAAAATGGACCTTTTCCATAAAATAATGGAGCTTGTTGACAAGAACTCGGAAAATATCCCAGAGGGGGACTATTTACAGTTGTGTGATACTATCCAGGAGTTACGAGAACACGTGAAGCCGCCATCCTTTCTAGACCAAACCACACCCATGTGGGTGAGTGATGAAACATCACAAGGGCCTCCAGTGTATCAACCTACATCTGACCGACTACCATCTGACCCCGATACAGCCGCTCAACGAGACCGAGAACAGCTTCATCAACTATGGAGAGAACTTGATGATGACGAAGAGCGCGAGAACCCGGGGCTGAATCAATTTTTACAGGAGTTACATGAAGAGTGGACTGACCCAGTTGAACCAGGTGCATACTACCCTCCGCCGAGACAGGGAATGCATCAAGATGTTGTCCCGGTGGATGTTGATTAACGCCGCGGTCTGAGACGCAAAGTACGGAGGTCCCGCCACGCGTCTCTAATAATACGAGGGGGTGCTGAAGGGTTGATTGTAGCTGGTGTGAACCTTGATAGTTCTTTTATTTTGAAATGTAATTTCTTGAGTTCATTTGATATCTTTACGTACGCCCACTCATTTCTCGTTGGGAACATCTCATCATCATCCATGATTTCCATGATCTTTCGTATGTTTTCCATCTAAGTGAAGCATAGAATTTATATTTTTCAAGAAAAAACATGGAAGACCTACGAGGCCTTATGGCTTGCCTTGACGAAATCGCCAGTCAGATCCCTGATGGTATCTATCTGAAGATGGCAGATCAAATGAAACGCGTTCATGACCACATGAACGGCAACAAACCGATCCACGAAGACACTTTCTATTACAGTGACGATGATTCAGAATTTGAAAGTGATGATGACAGTGACAGTGACTTCGAGGTTCCCACCGTTGAAAATCGACGGCTTCGAGAGCTAGAATACCAGAAGCTCAGAGATGAGATTTTTGGATTAGTGAAGCAGATGCACGCGGAGTACAAGGTTCTCGAGAAGTGGGACAAGGAGACGAGACGCGATTGTACCCCCATCAAGCGTATGACTACGTGGCGAAAGGGTCGGGCTATCATGACCTGGTGTGATAGTAGGGAACTTGTTTGTGGTTGCACCGATCAATTTGCCTTCTGGACCTGGAAGAATCTGGTGGAATACGGTATGAAGATGATCGTGTTTGAAATTGGAACCGAGGCTGAGAAGGCCTCCGCGTCACGTGGGTTCATCTGCCAGGACGATCTCTCCCTCAAAACACTCCAAAAACTTCCCGCGTTTGAAAAACAAATTTACGAGGAGTACAAAGAAGAGTGTCACAGGAAATGGAACTCAGAAGTGGAAAATGCAGCGAAGAAGGTCAAGGAATCTGAGGAAAAGATGAATACATTAGAGAAGGCGTGTATACAGAGAGAATATATAATTGGTGGTTTCTTATGCGACCGCGAATGCCGTGATTACTGGGACCTTGATACATATGTATTCACGACCGGTCGGACAGTTCTTTAGAAAAATAGCACCTAAGTTTGTAACAATATATGTAATTT
>Ga0222691_1000283_pt1 | contig 19473 bp, 34 predicted proteins | sample AntAcemetage1237_FD_179839 | JGI IMG/M metagenome (GOLD analysis project Ga0222691, IMG submission 179839) | Saline water microbial communities from Ace Lake, Antarctica - #1237 | ecosystem: Environmental > Aquatic > Non-marine Saline and Alkaline > Saline | place: Antarctica: Ace Lake... | reverse complement strand
TAGATGAGTGAGAAGTTGTCTTTTAGCGTCTTGACATGATGTAGAACATGATTAAGCTGTAAATGAGATGAGACACCTACAAGAGTTTGACGTAAGGGATTTCTTTGATGAGATTCATGAAGATATCTCAGTAAAGGTTGTTGATTATGGCTTTTGCTATGAGCAAGGCTCAAGAGACAAGTATCATGAAGACAAGGAGATCGTTGCAGAGGGCTCAGGTACATCCAGATTTATTATCAAGGGCTCATCCCCATACTGTGAGGATGACTACTTGAGCAGTGGAGAGTATCCTTACACGTACTCTAAGAATGAAAGCGAAGTCGAGTTGAACCTCCAACTAAAAGTAAGTTACGCTTCCTCTCGTTGTTCAGATGGTTATGAAACATGGTTAGAGGTTGACTGGTTTGTCAAGCGTTGAAATAATAGTATCTAGACTTCTAAAGATCTATGATCCCTGGGATATGTTTCGTCATAACAGTGTTCTTAATAAAGAAATTGTTTATGAATACATTCCCCAAGAATACATCCCAGAAGAAGAAAGGGAGTGGAATAATGTTGTTGATTCTGCAAAAAATTATGATTATGGAAGAATTCATTTCTTTGCAAATAAGTCGACCTGTGATCCAATAGATCTAGAGTTTATAGACTATGTTCTTCTTGATGGACATCACCGAGTCATGGCTTGGGATCTAACAAAAAAAGAAACTATTCCTTGTAATTACAGTGGCAATGAAGATCTGTTGACTTACTTGACAGGAGCGTCTGACATCGATCCCCTGGAAGACACCCAGAGCCTCTAGGTTGATTTTTTGAAAGCTTCTAGAGCTTACCCAGCACCTTCGGAACGATCTAAGGCAATAGTCCTTGACAAAATAACTTGTGGCAAGATATAATGATTGAGATTTTACTGACGGGCATCAATCACTAGCCAGAGTAAGTATCATGACAAAACTAAGCTCAAGAATCCTAAATGAGTTTCATTGTGAAATCAGTGAACGAACAATAAATCGCCTATATGAAAGCCTAGATGGAATTAGTCTGGAAGATATTATTTCTCATACTTACGATTACTTTCGAGACAGCGAACCATCCATGGATTGGTTGAACGTCCTGAATTCGTCACCCGATTTTGAATTGAACATAAAGGGAAAGGGAACAACGTATTCAAATCTACCAAAAGAAGTTTGTAAACTGGAAAAGCTTGGGCTGATCAAACTAACATCAGAACCTACTGGTCATTGGATTGATGGATATGTGGGAAGAATTTACACCTTGAAACTTAGTCCTGAGGCAATAGGGTTTCTTCGTAACGAAGGGGAGTCACCCGGGGAGTCGAACGGCGAGTTGGCGGTAGCGAAACGAAAAATGGAATCGATAGACCTTGTTATTAAGTCTATGAGGATTTGGGCGGAACGAATGGAGTCGTCTGAGAAGTACGAAACCTCCGACATGCTTGATAGATTTATTAGAAAACTAAGCGAAGCACTGGAGAAGAGTCTATGAATTGCGAATGCAACCCGAACCTACCAGCATCTAAGCGCTGTAATGAAACTTGGGCTCGATGTCAACCATCTATTGATGCTGCCATGAGCAGTCGAACAGTAGGCTTCCCAGCGCCCGTAAAAAAGAAGGAAAGTCCTTCTGTTTATATGAACAGTGAGCTGGATGATCCACGAGTAGCCAAAACCAACCTACTTGTTGAAGCCGACAACTTTGCTCAGTTTGCGCTTTGGAGTATGTTTTCAGACGAAAGCACTTTTCAAAGCAAAGATTATGATAAAGTTAGTTGGAAGGCGGACACGATTGGAAGAATGGTTCAAGTTGGAACTATTGATGGAAAACCCATTATGTGCCAATTCTTTTGGGCAACGATTAACGATATTGAAGTATGCTTTTACTTCGCTGGAAGTTCATCTGTTGACCACAAACAAGTAAGATCGTTTATTGATAAAACATTCTCTCATCTAGATAATGGTCAAAAAACAGATGCTATGAATTTTGGTTCTGCCCTGTATGAAAATAAGGACTTGACTAAATCTAAGGACTAAGGTACATTCTAGAACTGTGAAGATCTCATCTTCCGCAATCTACATGGATTACTAAAAAATGGCTACATATAACACAAATATTGCAAAAAACTATGGTATGACTGCTGGTTTTAAAACTAAGTGGTCGGGAGTTAGAGAGATTATTCAAAATGCTCTCGATGGTCATGATCAAGGTCATACCATGACCATTGAATTTGGAAAATCTAGAGATAGAAGTGGAAAGAATGCCATTAAGATTTCTAATAGTGGAATTAGCCTCACACAAGACGCTTTAGTTATTGGGTTCTCCACCAAGCAAGATGATCATCGCGCACGGGGTCAGCATGGCGAAGGTCTTGTCGTTGGCCTCAATGCCCTTCTAAATGCTGGTTGTGAAGTCTGGATTCGAACTGGTGAAGAAGTCTGGATTCCAAAGCATGTTGAAAGCAAGTCTGGGTTGGAGTCTCTAATCATAGATATTAAGAAGCAAACAACTAAGTCTCAAGACTTTATTGTTGAGATCAAGGATGTCTCTGAGTCTGAATGGAACTCCTACAAAAATAAGATTCTATCATTTGATAAAGATCTCAAGTCAATCAGGTTCAAACAAGGACAAGTATTGACAGATAAGAAATATCAAAACAAGCTATTCGTAAAAGGAATATTTGTTTGTGATTTGCCTGATGATTATAATTGGGGTTATGATCTACAGGTTTCGATTAATCGAGATCGAGAAGTTTCCGATCCATGGGATCTTCGAACCCAAATCAAAAACATAATCAGAGAAGGTGTTATTAGTAAAAGATTTTCTCTTGATGATATCTGGGAGTTTTTATCAAATGATAGCTGTGGAGAAGCTCAATGCTTCAAGCATATTGAATATGATCATGGTGTTGGATGCACACAGTTCAATAAGGCTTTTGTAGATAAGTTTTATGAAATGAATGGAGATGATGCAATCCCAGTCAATAGCATTGGTGACTCTCAAAGAGTAGAGCATTTTGGAAAGAAGGGAGCAGTTGTTTCCAATACAATCAAAAAGATTGTTGAGCAATCTGTTGGAGATTTAGAGTCTCGAATCAGTGAGGTAAACTTAAAGTCACTGAAGTCTTATTCATACTCAGATCTTGATGAGTGTGAAAAAGATAATTTCTTTCGTATTGTTCGATTGATTGAGGGCGTCGAGCATTGGTTTAGTGATAGAAATGTTGAGATTGTAGACTTTCATGGAAAAGATGTTAAAGGAAGCTATTGCAGTGTCTCTGAAAAGGTAAAGATCTCTAAATCAATTCTTCTTGATCGAGAGAATCTTATTACGACACTAGTTCATGAAGTTGCTCACAAGTATGGTGGAGATGCTGAATTGGGTCACGAAAAAGCGAAGGAAAGGATTTGTAGTGAAATTATTACAAACCTAATTGATCAATAATATGAAAATACTTTCTATAATAATTTTATTTCTTATTTCTTGTCGAGCGGAAGAAGATACTGTCTCCGAACCAAAATCATCATGTGAAGAATATTGTTTGATGGTAAGCAATTGCTTTTCACAATATGAATATGATTCCTGTTTAGGATCTTGTTCAGAAGACTTAGAGAGAGCAACTCAATCTAAATCTGAAAAATGCTATGAATTATACGAAGAAGGGTATATTTGTCAAGGCGAGCTGACTTGTTCTGAGTGGTTAGAATTTCTGCGTGGCGAAACTCCATATCCCTGCGAAAGTGTTGAAAGCAATTACCTAAAAGAGTGCAAGAGTATAAAAAATGTATAAATTTTCACACGTAAATGCTTTTTACCAAATTGCAAGATATGTCAATAAGGTAAGTAAATTTCCACAACATCGAATCAATGGACCTGTCAAGTATCTTGGCACAACCAAGCTTCATGGTACAAATGCAGGTGTATTGCAGGTTGATGGGCAGCCGCTACAAGCTCAGAGCAGAACACGAAATATAACTCCTGAAGATGACAATCATGGATTTGCTAAGTTTGTTGCAAGAGAAGATGTTTCTACTGTTATAAACGATATTATCAATAGTATTCGTAGAAAGCATGGCATTGGTGCAAGTAAGCATGTTGTTCTTTATGGTGAATGGATTGGTCCTGGCCTTCAAGCTGGTGTTGCTCTAAATGAATTAAAGACAAAACAGTGGGTACTTTTTGCTGTCAAGGTTATTGAAGATGAAGACAGTTATTATTTAGATGCTGTTCCAATTTTCGATCCAGCCCTTGGTGAGTTCTCTCATTGGCCAAGTGACGAAATTCCAATCTATTCAGTATTAGATGGTAAGACGTGGAGCCTCATAGTTGATTTTGATAGCACTGAAAGCAAAGAGGCAGCTATCACTTTCTTTGAAGCGAAAACCGATGAGGTTGAATCCTGTTGTCCCTGGGCTAATCAATTCGAGAGCAAAGCCGCTGGCATTCCAATTGTTGGGTTAGGGGAAGGGATCGTGTGGACACCAGTTGGAAAGGATTGGGGGAATTCTGATCTATTCTTCAAAACGAAGGGAGAAAAGCATAAGAATACAAAATCTAAGAACAGTAAAAGTTCCATAGACCCAGAGACACTAAAGGGAATCAGTGACTTTATTGAATTTGCAGTGACGACCAATAGATTGAATCAGGGACTAGAATCCATTCAGGAAATGGGTCATGATCTTGAAATGAAAAGCATGCATCATTTTCTAAAGTGGGTTGGACAGGACGTAAAGAGAGAATGTGAACTAGAGCTTGAGTCGAATGATCTGGAGTGGAAGCTAGTTGGAAAGGCTGTTGCAAGTAAGGCGAGAGAATTCTTTATGGCTAAAATGAAGGAGATCTAGTGTATAGAAAAATGAACCCTAAGCTTAAGTCTATTTGGGTCGAGGCGCTTCGATCAGGCAATTATAAAACAATGCAAATTTGCCCTTAGTAATAATGGTGGTTTCTGTTGTTTAGGTGTCGCTCGTGATTTGATGAACAAAGTCAACCTTGATGACTAGCATTTCGAGTGGGAAAGTCATAGTAGACGAAATATATACAAATATCAAGGAATCTATAGCGAATCTCTCGCCCCCAAAGACAAAGTAAAGAATGTTGCCAAAGAAGTTTCTATCAAAGAGGGTTCACATTCTTATTTGTGCCTAATGCCAGATGATGGATGTTGGTATCGTGTTAGGTATGAAAGATTTCCTGATGACAAATACTTTAACTCGTATTATTATGGACCATCTTATCACTTTGCTTCGATTAGAAGCTTGAAAGAGTATCCTGATAACAAGTACCACCCTTTGAATATGAGATCTAAAAAAGAGATGATATTCTTAGAAGGTAATAACGGAAAATTTCTTACTTACGAAAAAACTATTCTTACGAATTTTGAATTGAGAAAATTTGGATTAAGTAATATCAAAACTGATTTGTAGATCATAAAATAAGAATGTGAATAAAGAATTGCAAGGCGTTACGCCTGTACGCCCTGATAGAACACTTCCTTCTGATAAGAATTCTCTAATAGTTTTTACAGAAGCATATCTAAGATGTCCTTGCCGCCCAGGAGATCTTCAAAAGATCAATGATTTTGGAAAATCAATAATTTGCCATAAATGCAAAGAAATATATGAAATCCCTGAGGTGAGTTATCGTTGGCCTCCAAAACGTAAAAAAATATAAAGCAATGGATATAATAATAAATTTCCTAATTTTCTTTACAGCAGCGGTGCTCGCTTTCTTTTTTATCCCATCAAGAAAGAAACAATCTGAATTTCACGAAGAAGTCGACGTAAATATACTTGATCAAAGAGAGCCAATGTATGGTCGAATAAGGGCGACTAAACTTGGTCGACCTGGATGGTATATCAGCAATAAGTGGTATGACGACGTATTTGATCGTGCATGGCTTTCTGAGAATATATTGAATTATAAGGACTGTACAGACTGGGAGTCTGAAGGTGTTCCAAAAATGATAGACTACTCAGTAACAGACGTTATTGAGAACGTATCTCATACTGATAGTTGGAATAGTATGCAAGTAGTAGAAAATGATGTTAGCTCTAAAGTCGACATCAATGAAGACATTCGACCACTTTCTCCAAAGGAAGTATCAGAATATAAAGGTGTATCAAAAGAACAACTAGATGAATCCGTTAAGGAAGCTGCCAAGGACGCTAAGGTTGCAGAAGAGGAGTATAAAAGAAATGGATTACTCTAAAATTATAATAATGAATGTCTCTGAGAAGAAAAAGGAGATAGAGATTGGTCGAAACAAATACTTTTACTGTTTATTGAAAAATTGTCAAGAAGAAATTGCATCATCAGACTCCCTTCGTATTACAATAGATATACAAGAAGGCACCCCTAGAGAATCTGTAGAGCGAGTAATAACTGAGCTTGGACTGTATGGATGGAAAGCCAAGAGAGTACAAGGTAGTGATCAGCGAGATGGAGACAAATGGGACTATCTTGAGGTGACAGGATGACAAAAAAAGATCTTGCAATAAAAGTTATTAATTTGCGAAAGTCACTAAGGTTAGCCAATCAACTTCTTAAGGAAGATGGAAAGTTCGGAATCTTATGCAATGAAGAAGAAGGTCCATCATTTAGGGAATCTCGGTCATTTTGGTCTTCCGTTTGCAATCTTCTTATTGAGTAAGGATTAAAAATGAAACAATTAGGACTATCAATAAATAAGAACGAAGATGAAACTTGGGAAGAGTGTGCAGTAAGATACGCCAAGATTCATGGGCTTGAAGATGAGGTAATAAAATCATATCATCTTGCACTGTCAAAAGGTTTAGACGATGGTGATGCTGCCCTTGTTGCTTGTATGGATTGGGATTTGGCTGAACAATTTTTCGTATAAAAAGTATAGATTGGGAACTCCAAGTAACAGAAGAAAAATTTATAAATAATCCTTCTAAATTTTTAGAGCATGCAAAAAAGGGTCCTGTGATTATATTAGATGCAGATGGCGAAACATCTGCAATAATTACAGTTCCTCAAGATAAAAGAAAAAGTGAGTTCTAATGTTTGAAGACTTAAAAAAAGTTGTTCAAAGGCTTCAGTCTATGCCAGAAGAGCTTTCTAAATGGAATTCTTTATATGTTGATTATGAGAAGCCATTGGTAGAAAGGCTTTGGATTCAAGATGGAGAGTCTAGAATATACGCACACAAGATACACCCTTGTGAAGATGCATTTTATCACCCACACCCTTGGCCGTCATCCATTCTATTATTAGGTGGTGGAAGATACAAAATGGATGTTGGTACAGAGAATAATATTGTTATGAGTTCTGTACTGTCAAATTTTTCACATTATGAAATGAAAAATATTGATGGATGGCATTCTGTTCAACCCTTGGATAGTCCAATATTTTCCATCATGGTTACAGGAAAACCTTTGGATAAGGATTGCGATTACGATAAGTTTAAAAGCATTCCCCAACAAAGACCTATGACTAGAGAAGAAAGAATTTTATTTATTATAGATTTTATGAGAGAATTTAGAAAACTGCCAGCCAATTTTTCTCTAGGTGTAGAAGGTTGACATATCTCTAGTGATAGTGTAGAGTGTAGAAGAGCATGTCTTCTACTACTAACAAAGAAAAACTTAAGCAGGAAATGAGTGAGTTAGATGCTTGGATAAAGATGGTCCGCATAGATTCTCTACTCTCTAAAATGTGTCTTTCAATAGTTCGAGGAGTCGGCGCTGAAACTCTATTCTCACATCAACAGACAGCCGCTTGGAAGCAATTTCTATCTCAACACGAAGATGACTTGATTCATGCGTTAGCCCTCTTTGAAAAGGCTGGAGAGATTGCTGTACAGCCTGTATATAAACAATCATAATGATATGCCCAGTATGTGATCGTGACCTTATAGAAGGAAACAGTATCAATAATCATCATTTGATCCCAAAGCTCAAAGGTGGCAAAGATTCTTTTCCTATTCATAAGATTTGTCATAGCAAAATTCATAGTATCTGGAGTGAAAACGAACTAAGAGACACTTATAATAATTGGGACTCAATTAAGTCAGATGAGAGAATCCAAAAATTTATTAAGTGGGTATCCAAAAAAGATCCTGAATTTACAGATTCAAATAAGATGTCAAAGAACCATAAAAAGAGAAGAAGATGAAGTATCCAAAGATTGTTTACACATTAAGTCCTGAAGTTTTTCGAAAAGGATCAGTTCTCTTCTCTTTGTCGTCATTATGGATATGACATGAAAGAAGCAGTGCACCCTTTAGAAGTAGCAGGATATAGTAGAAAGGATCCGGTTATGCTTATATGCTCAATGGCGGCTGAGTGTGGTTTTGATATATCTGAAGATCTTATAGATTGGAGCGAAAGCTACATAGATAAAAAATGCGAGAGTGATCTATGAGAAAAGACCATGTAAGTAAAAATGTTATGGATCTTTTAGATCGAGTTCGTCCTGGCTTTGACATCGATAAGTGGCAACGAGATGTATATAGAACGGTCAATAAACAGGAGATGATGACATGTTTGAATTACTAAACTACCTAAATGAACACCACAGACCAGGAATTTGGTTTGATTACTCTATTGCTAATGATAAAAAAGACTGGTCTTTTGATAAGCATTTAGGAAATGATTTCCAAACCAAGTTTGGAGTAAAGGTCAAGCCTGAACATATTGATATGCCCCAATATTCTCCAGGGAATCTATATCTTTTCAAATATGGGATTATAGATTCTAATTGGAAAGATAAGATCACGCACCAATGTCGTGGAACGATTATGAGACATGGTGACGATGGTTGGAAATGTATGTCTCGTCCATTTGATAAATTCTTCAATCAACATGAAGGGTATTGTCCGATCTTTGAAGAGGAGGAATTCAATAAATCTGTTTCTGATCTCTATATTGCAGAAAAAGCTGATGGAAGCTGCATTCAATTATGGCACGATGATGATGTTTGGCGAGTATCAACCCTTGGGATGATAAATACAGCTCTTGTCCAAGAAGAGAATGTTACTTTTGAAGAATTGTTCTGGAATACGGTATCAATTCAAAAAGAGAAGTTGGACAAGAATGTCACCTACTTGTTTGAGCTATGTTGTGACGAAAACCGAATTGTCACAAGATACAAGCTAAACCATGCTGTTCTATTGGCTGCAAGATACAGAGACACTGGACGCCACCTAAACAACCTAGATGGCGTTCTGATGCTCTGTCTAAATGTTAGGTTGGCTAGCAAGGTATCATGTAAGGACTTAGGCCTAACATCTCTAAAGGACGTTAAAAAATACGTAGAGAGCGAGTCAGAGACAGAAGAAAAGTATGGAGAATACCCTGAAGGTTTTGCTTTATACAATTCTTCTGGTTGTCCTATCGCTAAAATCAAAAATAGCAGATATGTTTCATTACATCGAGTTGGTGGTGGAGACATAAAGCAAAGTAAAAACATCATTATAGATTCTGTATTTCTAGGACATATTGATGATGTTTATGACGTTTTAAGTCCTCGACTTAAAGAATTTGCTGACGGGATTAAGAACAAGGCTTCTTTATTGATTGCAGACACAAAAAAATGCATTGATGATTTATCTGTAAGGCATTTTTCTGACAGAAAAGAGTTTGCTATAGTTGTTCAACAAAGTGTTAGAAAAGAAGTTTGTGGATTCTTTTTCAAAAATGCCGATCACTTCTTAGAGAAGAAGAACGATAATATCGTTGAAGATTTTGAATCTTGGCTCACTGAGCATTATCAACGGTTTGACTTTCTTTGGGGATGTTGCGGATGAGTAGCTCCAGCAGGAGAGCACCTATTGAAGTTGTTAGGGCTGTACTCAAAAGAGATTCCGTACTATCTGATAGGGGAGATGTAGCTTAGTGAATAGCGAAGGAAGTTGTGAGATTTGCCGCATGTGCTGGGATAGTGTGACCAGTGCTCCTGTAGGGCGAACGCGCTGGAAGAGAAGTTAGCTTTAGCTAACGCCGAATTGGAACAGTTGCGAAAGCAGCTCAAGGACAAAAGTCACATGACTAAAGAAAACTATATGCACCCAGCACTTGAAAGAAATAAACTAACAAAAGAAGAACAGCAAGACATTGTTGAGTTTGTTGCTCTTCACATGCAACAACAAGGTTCTCCATCTATGACTGTTAGTAAAATGTGTCTCAATCGAACAAATGATGGAAAATCATGTGCTATTGGGTGCTTATTAACGGACGAAGAAGCTCACAAGTTTGACTCTGCTGAGATATTCCTTACTCTTTATGATATTGTTCTGGAAAGATGGCATCCTGATGATTATCTTTTTTTTGAAAAACTAAGATCTACACATGATCGAGCGGCTCACTGTGTTACCGAGACCTCGAACTCGCACTATCAGTGGAGTAAGGCAAATCCTGAGGTTACGGAGAATTTCTTAACTCTATTTTCCAACAATCTAGAACGTTTATGTTTAGATTTTGATTTAGAATATCCAGGAGAGTATTTGTGAAACATAAGATAAAAGTTTATGTTGACAAACCCTAACTGAGCCTGATATGATGAGCTTAGCGAGCACCTATGATTAAGAATTACCTTGACCCGCTCGATGCTCCGATCCCTTTCTGGGTCGGAATAATGATCTCTACGGGACTCTTTGTACTAGCCATAATCTGCATGATCATCCTCTCATGGATGTATCATAACTACTTTTTTGCTCCAATTTAGGATTTTACTATGAACGAAACAAATATTCTTATTAGAAACGGATTTGTCCCATTTGATGGACTAAAAATTCGATCGACTCTTCCAACAAATGTTCTTGCAACAATTGGAATGAATCTTTCATATTATGGGTTTTCTCTCTCCTCTGAAGGGTTTTCAATTCTTCAATATATGGATGAAAGTAGCATAAACTCATGGTGGAAGAAGGTTGAGCCCGAACTAAAGAAGGTTACAGGTGACGACAAAAACATGGGTGACTTTGTTGTCTATAAGAACTTCCCCAAAGAAGTTCTTGATATGTCTGAGGGGGAATATTGGATTAAGCAGATCCTTATGTATTGGGGTTTGCCAAACGAGCTTTTTACTCAAGAAGAGTTGAGCAGAGACCCTATTGATGAGAATATTAAGTTCAATATTCTAAAGGTGGCAACCTCAGACTCTCTAAAAGGCATTTATACAAGTCTCTTGTCAAAGCCGACGAAGTGGACCAAGGGAGAATATAAAGATGTTCAGTTCTTATCCAAGACTCAACAAGCTGATTTTTCCAAAATAACATTTAAGGAAAATTTTCTAAAGCTTGCAACTGGTTTTATTAAGGACAATGTAGATATCAAAATTTCTACAGCAACAGACGTATTGAGATTAGCAGCTGGGTTGTCTGATCAAGATATTAGTTTGCGTGAAAAAGTTAAGTTTGGAAAGTTCAAGCGCCCAATGCGTAAATATCTTCTAAACCTATTAGAAGGGTGTCATAATCTTGAAGAAGATATTTCGCGGAAGGAAGAAGTCTGGAAGAGGTTCCTGCACAATCTTCATGCTGGAGATTATGCTAAAAAGTATCCTCGTGTTATAAACGCAGTAAATGCTCTTTATAGTGGAAAGCTTGAAAAGAGCTATAATTCTCTTGTTGAAATTGGTCTAGAGACCGCTGACAAAAATGTTCTAGACCTACTAAAGACACGACCAGGAGATTTTCGACGTAGACTTGCGCATTGTGCAAGTATCTTTGGAGTTAGTGTTGTCAAGCCATTTCAAAGCATTGTACCTAAGCTAAACACTACACAATTGCTTGGATTAAGAAAGTATCTTGAAACTGTAAATACTAGAAGTACACGAGTGTTCCCACCTAGAGGTAACTGGAACAAGCTACAAATTGCAGAACCTAAAAGGGTTAGCAAAAGGGTAACCGAAAAAGTTATTGAGTCAATTAGTAATGAGCTAAAGATTCGGCTATCAAACTTTTCAGCAAAAGAGCTGAGCGATGACTGTGAGAAGATTAAGCTTCCTAACAATGATAATGAACTAAGTCCTTATGGTCGTGGTACGGTCTTCCCAATCCCAGATAACATTAACTTCATTAGAAGTGCATCATATTGGAAAATAAAAAATGTAGGAAATATTTGGTATGATAATGGTTGGAATTTCTTTGGAAAGAATTGGAGCCCGATGGGAACATGTTGTTGGAATGCTGAAAGCTTCAGTAATAAATCATCAATCTTTTCTGGAGATCCTACCAATTCAAAAGAAATGAAAGGACGCGCTTGTCAAATGATTGACTTGTATCTTGACAAGCTTGCAAAAGAAGGTGTAAAATATGCTGTTTGGAACGTCCTATGCTATAGTAACATTTGTTTCGACGATGCCGACGAGGTTTATGCTGCTCTTCAGTGGGGAGAAAAGGAAACCAAAGGAAAGTTATTTGAGCCAAGGCGTGCACAACTTTCCTTTCCTCTTCATGGACAAAATATGACAAAGTATATTTGTTATATTGATATTGAAAAAAGAGAGATGGTCTATATGGACGCTAATTTGAGCGGAAGCGTAAGTAGTGCTAAGCATAATCTAAGCTCTCTTTCTGAAAAAATGCCAGCGTTTGTGGATTACTTAAGTGCTCAACCAAGCGTATATGATCTATTCAAGGATTCCATAAATCCAGAAAATGGAAAGTCCATTGTTCTTTATTCGGACAAGGATGCTAAGCTAGATGGAGATCTAGCTTATGTGTTCAAGCCAGAAAATCCAGATAGCAAATATGAGAACCTAGACATTAACGAAGTCTTGCAGCATGAAGCTTAAAAATTAATATGAAAAAGCATATTACATACAAGGCTTACGTAAAAATTCATGGTCCAGGAAAGATGAAGGATCTTAAAGACTTTAATCGTTTATGGGGATTTGAAGATGGTGCAGCAAATGAATTCAATAAAAATAATGAAATTGTATCAAAGCCCATGGATGAAGATGAGCGTAAAATGCTTGAGAAAGCACATCATTTATTTCATTGTGTAGATGAAGTAGAGATAAATGTAGACTTATATAAAGATGGAAGTCGAAAATACTCCATTGTCAAAAAAGGTCTTGACACCTGATGTCGTCTATGGTAAGATACCCTTGTTGAAACAGAGATTTCCAAGTATGAGTAGTAGCGAGCCCGTGGAGAAACCCAAAATGAACGTGTACAAAGTCGAAACAGGAGGAGCAACCTATCACTTCGCAGCCACAACTCCAGAGGAGGCCGAGAAGGTAGCATGGGCGGGCTTTGAGGATTACGACGACCCAGAAAGCATTCGACAAGACGGGGGCATTTCAGTTGAGCTTGTACCGCCAGAAGTCTGGAGTGACTGGACCTATCATGACGACGGGGAGGGAGATGTCAACGCCTCGTTCAGTTCCCTCGTCGCTCGTACCGAAGAGCCCGGTGTGCTCATATGCTCAGAGTGGCCATAAACCACAAATTTTTGAGAGGCTATAAAGATTCTTCCTTCTAAACTTTTATTGTCAAAAAACATAGAATCTTTGCTTACCTTTCATTTTTCTTTTTGAGGCTATATAAATCCTTCCTTCTAAATGCATCCTCAGCCTAATAAGCTGATTTATACAGGATTTCTGCTTACCTCATTTTTATTATTAACTTATCTTAAGTCGCCCTAAAAGGGCGACTTTTATTATCTACCAATCAACCTATGGCTCTTGACATCATTTGTATAGGACCCATAGTGAGTGTGGAGCATGAACATGAATCTACTTGATGTACTTGGAAACAATAGCTGGGTTGGTATGATCAAGCTAATTGAGCTTACTGGTAAAGACAAGGAAGATGTTCGAGAAGAGGTTCGTCGCCTCTTGGATGATGGAAGCATTATCAAGACGGGCAAAGCTCGTGGAACAAAATACGCTGTCAAGGGGTCTGATGAACCTAAGGAAACTTCTGATGACTTCAGTGAAAAGATTCGCTCTTTCATGAAAGATAAGGCTGAAAAGATCAATCGGAAGATGCTTGTTCAGCATCTTGGAGTATATGAAGCAAAATTCATGCCAAGTTTCTCAGCGATGATCAAGTCTGGTGAGGTTCAGCACAACCATAAGAAACGTGGGCAAGTTTTTTGGCTTGCCGAGCATGTAGAAGATGGTTCGGTTATTCCTGACCCTACTCCTGAAGAAAAAGCTGAAGAAGAAAAAGAAGAAACTCAAGAAGAGAAAGATGACCAACCCCAGATTACTGATATTGATGAGCTAGTAGGAGTTGGTCTTAAGTCAGCTATCATTAGAAGTCGAAAAAAGACTCATCGATATCAAATCACTGAACTTTCCGAATTTGTTGTTGAAAGCTACTCTAATCACAAGTTTTCTATTCTTGATGTTTCTAATTTTATTGTAAAAAATTGGAGGGATCTCTCGTCCTTGAGCGTGATTCGATCGAGAGACAATGGTCACTATTATTATTATGTTCCGACTACACCAGGAGTTAAGATTTCTCTTGGTAGTGGAGAATCTATCTTGTCAAAGGTAGAAGAGGGGATTTCCTCAAAGGCAACTTTTCAACCTGAGGGGTTCGACGAGACGACTTACGAAACCACATGATTAAAACAAGGCACACAAGAATGATTGGAGAAACAGTGTTTCAACATCTATGGTTTTGCATAAGAATATCTTTTATGATGATAGCTAGCTCTATATTTTTAATGCTTCATGGGTTTTCTGGATGCTTAATACCTATGCCTAAAAGATTGTCTATAAAAAGTGTAAAAAATTATCTTGGAAGAGACTCTAAAGGAGTAGACCAAAAATATAAAAGCTTTAAGGTGTCTATTGACAAAAAAACAGGTCAGTTTTTGTATACGCCTAGAAATTTAAAAGAGTGGGAAGATAACAAGTGTTAGAAGAAGTTAGTTTATCTAAAATCTCTCGGAATGGAGATAAATTTTTCACTGAAATATCCATTCAAAACAATAACGGCTATGATTACGACCCTTGGATTAAAGTTGGAGTATCAGACCTAATTGAGTACGGACCTGAGAATGGTTCATGGCGTCTGTCATCCTATCTAGCAAGCGGCGTTGTAGATCGTGAAATGGATAGCGCCAAAGTTCTTGTGTTGCCATTAATTGGTCTAAAATTTAATCAAGTTCAATATTCACGAACTATTGTATCGGCATGGATACACCCAAGACTGTATGATGGTAATTTTAGTGTTCCATCTCCAGATTATGATCCGGTAAAACATCCAGATACTGAAGTTGTTACTAAGGAAGATTGTAAAATGTACATTGTTCCTTTTTATCTTCCACCATTCAATCCAAAACTTGCTCGGCTTGTTGCTGGCAAGAGGGTGAAAATAAAATTTGGTTCTATATGAAATTAGATAAAATAATTGAAAATATATTATGTTACCAGGACAGAAAAGAACTTTATGAAGACGCAACTCGCGCTGCGCGTCCCCGACTCGGATTCAAACAACCGAGTCAAAATGAAGATGTTGAGAGAGTCTTTGTTGGGGAGCCTGGGTTTTTGAAAATGATTAACCGATTAGCCGAGATCAAATGGGATTAAATAATATATCTAAAAAGAGCCCGAGGATTATCCTCACAAAAAGCACTGGAAATATATCATCTGATCTTCAGATTGAAGATATTTTCGAAACCACAGGAACAGGTCTAAAATTAGATGAAATAATCGAAAAAATAAGACATGAAATTCTTGTTCAGGCCTCAGGATCAAGATCCTTCAAAGTTGGAGATTGGGTTAAGGTGGTGGGAGAGACCTTCAACGACACAAGCTACTACGGCCAGATTTACAAGGTGTCCTCTATAAACCCCAGGTTAAAGAACCATGTACTTGTCATGAATGACATTCTTGCATTTGAAGTGGGCGACCTAAAGCTGCTAACAGAGACTCCAGAGACAGAAGCTAAAAAAGCCTTCAAAGTTGGAGACGTGATTGTATTGTCACCAGCGCCTGCCAAGGACCAATCTTTCAAGGTTGGTGACTGGGTGGTTGTAACTACAAGCAAGTCAGGCAAAAAGTATAAGGTTAGCCAGGCTGCGAATCAAAAAGGATTGGTCCTCGTTAGCGACAACTTCCTTGGGTTTTTAGAAAAAGATATCAAGCATGTTGAGGTTGCCAACTTGGATACACCAGCTGGAACCGTCTGCGACTACATTGGTCCAAATGAATCTTTTCGCAAAGATGTCTTTACGGTGATTGGACCTTCTCCAAGCGGGTTGCATTTGCAATGTTCGTCGATTGGCGTAGACTACAATATCGACCCTGATCGCCTGTCACCGCAACAACCATTGACCAGGATCTAGATGTATGCTAGAATACAGATTCAGAAGTAGCTTACCTGTTCTGTTTAATAAATGTAAGCTTGACTGGTTTCGATAATGAATTCGATGATTGAATCTGATAAATTTCCTGGTGTATTTTTCCTTAACGACTGGGCTCAAGGTTGGGCTGAAAATACGGTAGATGAAGATGGAAAGCTAGCTGTTGAGGAAGCTTATAATAAATCAGTATTAGAGAACGGGATCAAGGTTCTGATGCTACATCCAAAAGATATTAAGGGAGAAACAAAAATCCCATCAGATTATTCGGGAATAATTCTTAGGTATTCGCCTGGGACAGGTATCTCAATGCTTCACTAATTTTCTTCCAAAGGGTTGACACGTATCTGGTTCGGTCTTAAGTTGTATTTGTGGACGGAGAGTCCACCTTGCAAAGGAACAAAATGAGCATCGCAAAAGAACTAGACAAGACCAAGACCAAAAAGGCAACCAAGAAGGCTCCTAAAAAGTCATCTGCCAAGAAGGCGAAGGTTGATGATTTTCTTTCTGTCACTGGCGCGACCAAAAAGAAGAAGTCTGCCAAAAAGGAAAAGCCTTCTGAGCATATTCCTGCTGATCATTTTGGCGAGAATCTCGCCGTAATGCTTGACGAGGCAGCTTCAGCACAAGAGATTGAGAAGGCTGCCAAACGGAAGAAGGATGAGCGAAAGGACTCAATCCAAAAGTTTCTTCTGAACAACTTTGCACGTGCCTGGGCGAAGGTTGGTGTGCGACCTCCTACCAAGACCTGGAAAGGCTTGAGGTCCAGCATTGACTACTGTATGACCACTGCGATCACTTTCAGTCATGATAAGGCCGAAGCGATCAAAGAAGAGGTTGGTGTAGATATTCTAAAGCATACGACTGTAACCTCTCTAGAAATTGATTTGGAATCTCTTGATGAGGATGGACTTGAGGCTCTCAAGAAGTTCCTTGGCTCAGTAGACCCAGAATCTTGTGTGACTCGAAAACTCAAGCTCAACTCTAACTTTTTCAATCAGATTGGGACTCTTTGTGACAATGAGTCATCTAAGATTCAAAAGATGCTTGAGCTTTTGGCACCTCGTATCAACTGGAACAATGTTCAAACGACTGCTAGCGAAGAAGATAACTTCGATGCTGTCCGAGACATGATTGGATAAAATAAAATGGCAAAACAAATCGTAACCATCCATATTGATTCTGACATCGATGACTCTACCCTGCTAGATCTTGCTCTAGATTTTGGAAGATTCGTTGGAGAACAAACTTCTGAAGAGTGCGTAGTTGATGAGGATGAAACATCTGTAGTTTCCTAAGTGAGAATAATGATTTGCTCTAAATGTAAAGGTTCGGGCAATATGGGATTCATAAGCACTGTTCGCTGTGATGAGTGTGAAGGAACTGGTATTGCTACAACACTAAAAAGCAACTCTTCCACAATTGTTGCTTCTGACTATTCTTATCACAACGATATGAAATTAATAGAGATATATCATGATTTGACTCATATATCTAAAGAAAAATCTTTCATAGCGAAATATAAGACTGTACTTTCTATGGAATCTTGGGTTGATCGAATAAGTAAAGTCCATAATGTCGAGAAGTTTGAAACTATAAATATTTCTAACCGATTCGGCCAGGGCGCTCGAATTACCTGTTCTATTAAAGAAATTTCATTTTATTGCGAGGACTACTCTAAAGATGGAGTAAATGAAGAAGGTATTATCAATCTTTGTATAGAGGTTGAAGTAGATGAGTGGAAATAGTATGTTAAAGCAAGAAAATTCAACAGGGGTTATTGAGAAAACTAAAAAGAAAGAGAAGTTTGAAAAGCCTAAGATGCACAAGGTCATTTTTCATAATGATGACTTTACATCAATGGAGTTCGTTATTTTTCTTTTGATGAACATTTTCCGAAAGAGTGAAGACGAAGCGTCGAAGATCACTCAAGAGATCCATACAAAGGGCGCAGCTGTTGCGGGGATTTATACTTACGAGATTGCCGAAACCAAGGTAGCACATGCTTTTCAAGCAATCGCTAGCCAAGAGTGCCCTCTTATGTTGACGATAGAGGAAGAATAGATGAGCAGGATATCCCACCTACGATTTAGGAAGAATGGGACATATGTTACAGACACAATTCTTAGAGATTACGGAAAAAGCTTCAGAGCATCTGGTGTGCATATTGCGGGCACCAATTTACAAAAAGATCATGTCGAAATAATAAAATAAGAACAAAAGATCATGTCGTTCCAAAATCTAAAGAAAACATTCAAGCGCAGTCTCAAGACATACCTCCAAGAATTTGAAGCGGTCACCGGCCTCCTTCCGAGACTCGACTCGGAGTACACCGCCCAAGCTGAACGGCTGGTGGATTTCGTAAACAAGCGCCAGCTCCGATCGCTCGCCCAACGGAGGCGCGACTTTTTGGGCCGACTCAATTGGAAGTTCCGACTGAATCGAGATCCGATCGCCTGTTTCTACGCCGTGGCAGCCAAGAACGGGACGACGTTCCACTTTCACGAAAAACAGCGCATCGAAGGGGCTTTCAACTTCCAAAGGCGCGAGGCGCTTACCGCTGTGTTGGAGACACGCACCGAGGGCACCATACTTCAGACGCTTCAGGCACTTTACGATCCGATCTCTGACGCGGTGAGTGTCAATCACCTGAAGTCCGAGTGCGAAAAGCCTTCAAAACTGCGAAAAGCGAAGGGAAACCGAGACGTAGAGGGAGAGATTCTGTGCGCTCAATTCGCGTCGTTTCTATGGGCGTCTCTGCCCGAGCGCGAGATGCATCAGTTCTTCGATCCGCTTTTCGATGACGAGCGGTACTGCTCGTCTTTCTGGGAAGAGCTACACCTGCGCTCGCCCGACCTTTTCTCCAGAGAGAACGCGCTTCAAGTTGTTCGCCTTACGGCTGAACGCCTGGGTCGGTTCGGCTCCTCGGATCGACTACGGCAGGCCTTGTCCTCACTGGTCTCCACGCTCTACGACCGCTGCGACAACTATGGCTTTCTAGCAATCATGGTCGAGCCGTTCGATCAGGGTGGAGGTGCGAAGGAATGGGAAGTTGCTGCCGACCTGATGTTGTTTGCCGAAAAACACATCGAGTACCCACTCAACAAGGCGTACTTTCGCTGGCAACGAGTCAGGGATGAGACCCTTGAACACGTCGATGCCAAACCTGACG
>Ga0222691_1000281_pt1 | contig 19531 bp, 27 predicted proteins | sample AntAcemetage1237_FD_179839 | JGI IMG/M metagenome (GOLD analysis project Ga0222691, IMG submission 179839) | Saline water microbial communities from Ace Lake, Antarctica - #1237 | ecosystem: Environmental > Aquatic > Non-marine Saline and Alkaline > Saline | place: Antarctica: Ace Lake... | reverse complement strand
TATAGAGACGATATGAACAGTTTGTAAGGTTCACCCTATTGGTAAATGAAGACCGTCTTATATTTGAGTTTGAGATATATATAAAACACCACAAGAAATAATAGCAAATTTACTTTAGTAACCAACAGATATGATATTAGAATGATATAGAACTACTTGATGATATTATTGTTTGTCAAATGATGAGCATTTATGGATACATTGTAAGCATTGAATATATGCTTATAACGTAGAAACAAAAAATATAGACCATGAGTTTGATGCAAATCAATTTTCTATTGATATATGAAAATGAAGAGTGTCTTTAATCACAGTTAAGGAGGCAAAAAAATTGTGTCCAGTATTATTGAATATATATCAATGAGAAGTTTAACTTATTTACTTTAGTAACCAACAACCACAATGGATAGACTACCAAATGAGATACAAGAAGCTATAGACTATATAAAAGATATGTACTCTTGTGATGGGATTAGTGTAGGTGAATTAGAACGACAAATCAAAGAACACCTTTGACCATACCTATCTCTCCAAAATAAACCATTCAATAAAGATTGACTAAATAGAGTGGATAAAATGATAAAAAAACCACAAGTAAATGTAATAGCTTGAATAGTAAACGAAGTATTTTTTAATGAGATTGTATGATTAGATATTGAATGATGTAGAAAGTTGCTAATCAAAAGACTAAATGAATGACTACATAAAGTAGAACTTGAAACTGTAGAACAACCACAGATAGAGAAGATAGAACGAAGTCTATGTGAATTGACAACAACAGGTTCATCACATACAAAATATACTAGAGGTATAGAATGAACAATATCAAAACTCATAGAAGCAGTGAACCTTTTAATCTCTAAATGATAGGATCATGAATACAACGAAAAGGAAATCTACACTAGCACAACGCTATATGTCAAAATTAGCAAAGCTAACCACTCCGTTTTTCGACATCGTTAATTTTGTGCCAAGTAGACGAGCTACCCAGAAAAGTGTGGGATTTGTTGGTAAGGTAAAAAAATGGATAATGAAAAAGGAATTTGTTTGATGCGAAGATTATCCTGAAATATGAATATATAACGCAAGGATGTATAAAATGCCTGTTATTTGAACCGTGGTTGTTGTTGGTATCTGAATTTTGACTTTGTTAATTCTATGATATTCTCTTGTATCAATGTGAAAGTTAATCAAAATCTTGGTTTGAATGTAATGATTGTATAAACAAAGAAAAACTTAATTACATAAAACCTAAATGTAGTATTATCAATCATACCGTATCACATTCTAAAACATATAGCACCAAGAAATCAACTCATAGAACCTAACAACAAGTAAATCGTGCTATACTAGCACCACCACACCTTATTCTTTTGGCACAATATTTCAGTCTGTAAACAGACCTAGCCGTTGTGCAAGGTAGAGCATAGTTAAGATTTGTTTCAGTCTACCAAGATAACAAGACAAAAATAAATCACTTGTAATAGTAAAACATATAACTATACTAAATAAAACATTTATATTATATAAAAACTTATGACTGATACTCAAACAGAAGCAGAACAGATCAGATTGGCAAGATTTGCTGAATTGAAATCACTATCACAGTTTAAGATGATGGATAAGGTAGAAATCACAGGAGGGTTTTATGAATGACAGAAAGGTATTATATTCGCTGAAAGAGATTTTGTAAGAGATCCATCACAAGATGTAAACAGCACATACCAAGAATGAGTATGTATCAGCTATGAAGTAGTTATACAAGATGAAGAAGAGAAGACTATCGATAGAAGAGAAGTAGAATCAAGGTATTTGAAAGATATATAGTTTTATTATAGTGATAGTATGGCAAATAAAAATAATACAAGAGTAGACGCAATTAAAAACAAAGCTAAGGTAATAGCTTCAGTTGTCAAAGATCCATTACAGTCTATAACACAAATATCAAAAGATACATGATTATCTATTGGGAATGTACATGATAAGTTGAAAGAAGTCGAAAGAACGGGGGTTAAGGACGATAGGATAATTAGTATTTGTGATACAGATCTTGTGAATGTAGTGTTATGACAGAATGAACTACAGAAGAGGTTACAAGAGCAAGCAAGTGATCTAAAGACAGAGGAGATAGTAAAGATCATAGCAGAGTGAACAAAAAGATACAGTCTATTCAAGTGAGAAGCTACTGATAAGGATTGATGACTAAAAGAGCCAATAAGTGTTAATATAATAGTATGATGAGTTGATAATATTGACAGTTAGTAAAAAAAGTTATCTGTTATAAACTAGGGAAGACAATAATATTGTGTATGTAACTATTAGTTTTACTTGGCAAACTATAATATATGTCAAGTCTTGATATTAGAGCTACGAATGTATTTGTTAAGAATTGGAAAACAGATAAGAAAATATCTGTTAATAGAGGTTGAACTAGGTCAAGTAAGACATTTTCTTTATTACAGATGTGTTTTGTTTGGTTGGTTACAGGCAAGATAGATAACGACAAATATTTTGATGATTGAATATTGTCTATAGTTCGTAAATACTCTGCTACATTAAATGCTACAGTTATTAGGGATTTTGAAGAGATAATATCGAGTAATTGATATGATTTTCTATTATCAGAAAAGCATAGAAGTAAATCAGAAAAGACATATAGATATGAGGGTAGGATAGTAGAGTTCATGGGTGCTGATGATGAGCAGAAGATAAGATGACGCAAAAGGGATATATTATACTGTAATGAAGCAAATGAGCTAACATACGAAAAAGAGTTCTTCCAGTTGATGATTAGAACGAAGTATAAGATATTCATCGACTTCAATCCTGATGATGAGAACATATGGATCAATACAGAACTAGAACAGAAAAGAGCGATAGAAAAATGAGATGTAGGGATAATAGTGAGTACATACAAAGACAATCCATTTCTAGAGAAAAGCATAATAGAAGAAATTGAATATCTAGGTAAGACAAACGAAGCATACTGGAGGATATATTGATTATGAGAATATGGTACGGTTGATTGATTGATATTCCCAAAACGACAGGAATTGTTTGAGATGCCTGACAACTACAAGTTCTTGTGATATTGATTAGACTTCTGATTCAGTAATGATCCTAGTGCTATGATTGGATTGTATCAGATAGATGATGGGATAGTATTGGATGAGGTATTGTATGAGAGATGACTAACTAACCAAGATCTAGTACATAAGTTTGCTAACAATGGAGTTGATAAGACTGATGATATTATAGCTGATAGTGCTGAGCCAAAGAGTATAGAGGAGATATATAGATGATGATACAATATACATCCAGCACAGAAATGACCTGATAGCATAAAGTTTGGTATAGATATAATGTTACAACATAATATATATATAACCAGCAGGAGCGAGAATCTAAAGAAAGAGTTTAGGGCTTATAGTCGAAAGAAAGATAAGAATTGAAAGTATCTACAAGTGCCATCAGGATGATTGGATCATGGGATAGATAGTGCCAGATATGTGTGTACTGCTTTACTAAAGAAAACAGATATGTTTATAACAATCCATGACGATAGGGGTAGGTAGTAAACAACTTGCAATTGACCAATAAATATATATAAGGTATTTAGGTTGTAAAAGTTTAGCTATGCCACAACCAGCAAGCGATATAATAAAACATCTTCTATGCTAAACATATCGACACAGGATCAGAAGCTATTAGTGGAACAAAGTAATCTCAAGAAATTGGAGAACAATTTATATCTAAGAGATACTGAGAACGAGAACTACAAATACATAAAATGAAAGTTTTTCACATACGAATGAGAAGACAAAGCAAAGTTGATGAATATAGGTAGCTGATTGTTTAACACAATATCAGATATTTTTTCGTATTATGTTGGAAATCCTAGTTATGAGTTCGGTGTTATGTTTGATGACTTCACTAGAGATTTGGTTGCTCTATGATTTTGTACTATCGGGATTGAAAGAGAGGATGGGAAACTGAAGTTGGTATATCAACCAGCAAAAAACTATTGGAACGATAACTGAATAGATAAGATAAGCAGACTATATATAGACGATCAAGATAATGTATATGTATTGGTTCAATCATACTATATTGGGTATATTGAAAACAAATTATATTCTATGCCATGATATACATTACAACAATGAGTAGAAGTACCGTTGGATACGATCCCACAGACAGCAGACTTGTTGCCAACAATCCAAACAGGATTAGATACTACAGCATTATTGATAGTACAAGAATGAGATATATCTATATTCGAGAAGATTAAGCAGTTGGTGTATTCAGTAGATAGACAGATAGTTATGAACCATACCCAATACCTACAGAATGTAGAGAGTTTTGTTATATTCAAAGGCATCAAACGACCTCAGAAGTTGTTGGAGGATTACAATAAAGGAAAAAGAATAGACTTCTCACAGATCGGTAGAATAATCAATGGAGATGAGAACAGCACAGTAGAGTTCGTAAACAATATCAATAGTTTGATAGAAACAAGTTTGAAAGATATGGATAACAACATCAGAAGAATAGCATCAATGTCATCAGTACCTATCGAGTTCTTATGATTAGATAGTAACGAATGAGCTGTTGGGTTGGGTAGCAGAACATTAAGACATTGAGTATTCATAAAGAAAGTACAATATATAAGAGATCTATTCGATGAAGCATTGAATGCTTTTGTTGAATTGACAGGAGAAGATATATCATACAATCGACCAGACATATTTGCTAAGAGCGATACTGAATTGGTTGAGGAGTTGAAGATAGCTAGAGAGATCAAAGTTATATCATTGATGAGTGCTATAAAGAAATATAATGGGTATACAGAAGAAGAAGCACAGATTGAGTATGATTTGATACAATGACAGGATTTACCACTAACAACTATAGATGGCTAAAGAGATGGATTTTTGAACGATACCAACTGGGAAAACTACTGCTAAATGATTAGTTAATAATATATTAAGGAGCGATAAGATTGGTTTGTTTATGGTAGTGAATATATTAGTATATTGAGTATGTGTATTGCTGGGAGTATTTCGTTTGTTTGGGCTCATCTAGTCCAGACAAAGCTAATACCTCTTGTAGCGAGGTGGTAGAATCGGTTCTTTATAGCCGTTATTTATATCGTAAATTATCACTAATGGAATTCACACAGGAAAACTTTGAGAAATTGTTGAAGGTTTGAGAAGAGAATGAAAATTACAAGAAATCATTGAAGGAAGAGAGAGAGAGAAGGAAGCAGGCACAAGAAGAAGTGCATAATGTGAAATGATCTCTTGAGGAACTACAATCTTTCAAAAAGGAGCTAGAGGAAAAGGAAGCGAAGAAGAAAGGCAAGTATGAAGAGTTGTTATCTGAGAAAGATAAACAGCTTGAGGAACTAACTGGTAAACTTACTTCTGTAGAAACCAAAGCCACCAAGTATGATGAGTTCTTGAACAAGAACCTAGAAGACAAGATGTCTAAGATCCCTGAAGAAAAAAAGGAGTTCATTACAAAAGTCTTATCAGGTAAAGATCATGAGGAGCAGTTGAGTTTGCTTGATGGGTTCATATTGGACTATTCAAAACCTACAGACTTCAAAGTGAAGCCAAAAGATGATGGTACAGAAGCAAAAGACACAAGCAAAGAAGAAGAAGCGAAATCTAAGTGAGACATTATTGGTATGATTAGTAACGCTCCAAAACTAAACACAGAAGACTAACTATTTAATTTGTAAATTTATTTATTATGGCAGGTAAACAATTATCCTATGATTATGTAAACGACATTAGAGATCTATCTAATGCTTTCGTACAAGTAATCGAACAAAGTCCAGTTCTTTCGACTCTTATTAGAGTAGAATGAGTGGCAACAAACACAAAACACGAACGATTACAGGATGTAGTATCTCCAATGCAATGGGCTATCAAAGCAGCAACACCTTATGTAGCAGCTTCTGGTACTATGGTACTTACTACAAATGTTTGAGTAAAGATAGGAGATATTTTGGAATTTGAATTGACTACTGGAGCTATGGGTACATTGAAAGCTAAAGTAACTGCAGTCAATGTGGATGGAGAAACTCTTTCTATTAGTGTTTATGGTGGTTCTGTTGATCAGAATATGGCAGCAGCTACTATCATCAACCTATTGTCTAGACCAAAAAACGAAGCTACTGAAGCATCGGCTGACAATGGTTACGAACCAACTACAGAATACAATGTTACACAAATCTTTGACAGAACTGCTAAAGTATCTTTGACTTCATTGGAAGTACCAAAATATGGTATCGGTGGAGCTTTGGATTACCAAGTTTCTAGACAACTATTGGATATAGCATACGAAATAAACAGAACTATGCTTAGATCTCCAAGAGTTACTAGAACATCATCAGAAGCTGGTACAATGGGAGGAATTATGTGGTTCTTGCAAGCTGCTACTGGAAATTCAGTAAATGCTGCATCAGCTGCTATCTCTATGTCATTGATTAACAACGCTGTTGAGATTGCTAAGGGTAACGGTGCGAACGGTCTTTCTATCATATTGGCACATCCAACACAAGCTAGAAAAATCTCAGCATTTAACCAATCAGGAAACAATCCAGTTATGCAAAGAGCTGATACTACTACTGGTTCATATGTAACTACATTTCTATCAGATCAAGGAGATATTATGACTATTGTAGCTGACAGAAACTTTGACAAAGACAAAGTAGCATTGCTAGATCCTAGTAAAGTTGCTCTTGTACCACTACAAAATAGACAATTCCAAGATAAGGATGCTACTCCAGCAGGAGCAGATTATGTTGCTAGAAGAATTATTGGAGAATACACTCTTCAAGTTAAGAACGCAGCAGAATCACATTCATATATCTTCGGACTAACTATTTAATTACTAATTAAAAATCATTATGGACATTATAGATCACAGTAAAAATTATGCTGGCGAACCACAAGCCATACAAGCAGAAGAGTTTATTGGAAATACTATTGGTACTCATTCTTGAGCTATAGTAGTACCAACAAATGTACCTGCATCAGCATGAGCTGCTGGAGTTACTTGAGAGGTAGTACGAGGCGATTGATTTGTCTATGTATGTGTCGCAACAGATACACGACAAAGAGTCGCTATAGCTACTTGGGCATAATTCTTCTAGGATAGGTAGGGCAACTTACCTATCCGATTAAGCACTTTGTGATTGTTTATCTATTAATTATGTATGATGTTGTTTACAAGTAAACCAAGATACGCAGTTCAAGTTGGTACTAAGTTAGTACAATTTAACTTAATATGAGAATATGAAACTGATGATGAAAGTCTTATTACTGGTCTTAGTAATGATGAATTTGTTAGTGTCTCAGGTAAAGTAAAAGAAAAAGTAGCCACTAATGTTGCTGAAGAAGATCAAGAAGAAGTGGTTGCTGAAGAACAAGGTATTGATAAACTAAGAGCTGAATACAAAGAGAAGTTTGGGAAGAAAGCATTTGCTTGATGGACTGCTGAACAACTAGAAGAAAAAATAGCAGCATAATGCTGTTACTTTCAACTCCATAGCTCGCTACAGTTATCGGATTGACCGTACTTTATATAGGAATGATGCTATTATGACAAACCTACTAGATGAATTGGTATATGTTAGTTTGGAAGACGCTAGAGATACATCAAGTGTATTGCCAGATAATCCAACATTAACAGACACTAATCTTACAAAGCTAATAACACAAGCACAATGGATCATAGACACCTATATCCAAAGTTTTTGAGAAAAGGTTGTTAGCACTCAATCGTTTATCTTTCCTACGATAGATGATGCTATACCACAAGACATACAGCTCGCTACTGTTTGGGTAACTGAACAGCTGTACCTTGAAGGAACAACATTATCAGTATTGAAAGGAGAGAAAATCACATCTGAGAGTAATATGTCTAGGAGTATTTGATACTCTGACAAAGGTAGTTATCAGGAATATATAGACACAATAGGAGTGCCAAAGAAAGTGATCAATATACTCAATAAATACAAGAGCAGCTTTATATGACAGGTAATCTAATGTTTTTTGACAAACTATGTACTATATCAGCAACAGCTTATTCGACAGTTGGTGGGTTCTCTAAAAGAACATACGCGACATTGTATAGTAATATAGAATGTAACTTCGAACAAAATAAGAAAAAGTTGGTTAGTTCTGAATATGCTGAAAACACTAATGTTCCTGATTATGTTGTTGTTCTACCAGTATCATATAACCAAGTACAGGAGAACCAAAAGATCATTTTGACAGATCCTGTATTATGAAATATGTGAGAGTATATCATATCTAGTGTCAATGCTGACAAGAGTGTATGATGAGGTATTGATTGTATTACTTTATATGTTCAGGCGATGAAATGACAACAATAGAGCTGGATGTATGAGCGATAACCAAAGAATTTGAGAAAAGGGTTATTGCTGGTATAAACAAAGCTCTACCAATATTGCTAGAAGAACTCAAAAGATTAACACCCGAGGACACGAGGAATATGCTAGATAGCTATGTAGTTCAATCAGCACAGGTCGAGGGATGAAAAATAGTTTGAGCGATAGGCAATACAGCAGAATATGCTATCAATGTTGAGTATGGAGTATGATGATTGAAGTATAACTATCATAAACCAAAGGGAAGTGTCTTTTACCAATGAATAGGTAATAGAACATTTGCGAGAGCAGTAGATAATATTAGGAGTAAGGTTGAGAATATTATTTATCAAGAATTAAACAGATAATGATCAAGACTATCAGATGAGAGAATATATACAACACAGTGAATGCTATAACAGCTATTACTTCGTTGGCTAGAGTTTTCTCAATGAAACCTGACGAAAACTCTACTCCTATTGGAACATATGTATATATGACGATCACTTCAAACAATACAACAACAAAAACACAGATAGGATATATAATGAAAACTGCGAGGGTATCGTTTCATATAGTCTGTAAGAAAGTCTTATTGACAGCTGATACTCCAGAGAGAGTATTGGGAACTGTGATAGACACAATAACAAACAACATTGTTTATCAATGATGTGGAAACAAAATAGATATAGTGGATGGGTTCTATGTTCAGAGTATATTAGAAGATACGGTTTCTCCTATATTCTTTGCTGACAATAGACACTATATCGTAAAAGACTATCTATTTAACTATATAAGTGTTGAATAATGGGAAAAGTAAAAAAAGAGATCGTTCAGAAAGCAACAGCACCAGTAAGTAAATGCTACAAGTTTAATGGCACTTGGTCTATCGGTTGAGTTGTTTATGTGAAAGACAGTTGTATTCATCTAACAGAGGAACAATATGTAGACTTCGCTCAATATGTTTACGAATGTACTGGGGATAAGTCTGCTAGTGGGAAATGTAAAAGATGCTAAATTTATTTTGTAAAACTATTTAATTATGAGTACTATATTAGCAAATGCAGGCGACAAATTACTTACTATGTGAGATTTGTATTACTGTACTGATGTTGTAGATTATGCTGCTATTACTAAATTGACAGCTACTAATCAATCAACATTGAAAACAGAATTAGATCTATTCAACTATTCTACTGTTGGACATATCAATGACTTCTCTATCGCTCACTCACTTCAAAACGAAGAGATTATAAGAGCAGGTAACTGTGGAGTAGGAGAATTGGCAAGATTGGTAGAATTGACACCAACTATATCATTTACTTGGCTTGATGTAAACAACAGACCAGTATTCGATAAAATGCTTGGATTGGATATTCTCAATGTAGCAGGAACACCAGTAACTTGAGTATCACAAGTAATAGCTAATCCATTTGTTGCTAACTTGTTCTATGCTATCGGAAACCAAAATGGAGATGGAACAGCACCAACAATCAACTCTGTAACAGGAGGAACTGATGGAGCATTGACAGCACAAGATGACTATTCTTTGGTATCTCAAAACGGGGTTCGAGGTATTGTTATGAATACTGTCGCAGGTGGTTCTACACTTACTACTCTTGCACAAACAATCACAGTAGACTACGATTACACACCAAATGCTTCAACTCTTGATGGATATAACATCGAGAAATCATCAGTACCATATGGATTGTTTAAGTTTGTATCATGTCCTAATGCTATCAATAGTACACAAGGAGTACAAGATACAATCTACTTCCGAAAATATGTATTGAGTGGAGATATGGTAGAAAATTATATACTTCTTTCAGAAGACACATCATTTGAATGATCAGAAGCATCATTCGTTGGAGTATCAGGTGGAGGATATTTGAAGAATAAAGCAACAGTTACTTTATAGTAACAATCAGGGGGGAAATCCTCTGTTTTAGTTCTAATGGTATAATATATGTATAAATACCCACTAAAAAAAACATACAGATATACTATTCCTACTAAAAGATGAGATTTCGTACTTACTTTTAACCAATCAACAGCAAAACAAACATCAGAATATCTTGAGATACTAGAATTGTTGTTATCAAACGATACATCCAAACAAATAGAGTGAATACTGCTACAAAGAGATTATATAGATAAATTCTTTGTAGATAATTATCAATATAAACGGTATAATATAAAGAAAAGACAGGTCTTATTGTTAGTAAAAAACGAAATAGAAGCATACATAACCGATATAGTATGAATGCTCCACCCATTGCGAAAAAGTATCTATTCTGACACGAAAAGCCCTAGTATTTGATGAAAGAAACCAAAACCATATCCATTTGATAACCATTTGGAGGTTCTTGTAAAAAAGACAGGGATTAGTATAGATGAATTGTATGATAGATTGACAATGGAACAGATCGGGCGATACATGGATAAGGTTGTATATGATAATTACGAAACATTTAAGGAAGGAAAAGCTATCAATACAAAGATAATGTCGAAATGATGATTGAGTGAAGAACAGAACAAAGACTTGGATATTATCAAAAAGTATTTTACCAATAATAAGTAAAGATGGTATTGGAAACAAAGATACAGGCAACAATAGTAGCTGGGGTAGATCAAAATAGTTTTCGTAAAGGTATTGATGTTGCTAGAGATACTGGTAAAAAGCTAGATGAGGAGTTGAGAGTAAAACTAGAGCTAGATGTTGCTAATTTCCAAATACAATTGGGTAACGCAAGAAAGGCATTAAGGGATGCTAAAAAATCTTGAGATGAGGATGCTACAATAAATGCACAATTAAAAACAAACGAACTCCAAAGAGGGCTAACAGAAGCCAAAAGACAGCTAAATAACTATGTAAATACAGGGGATAAAGATTTAAGCAGATTGCAATCGAAATTCAATAATGTATGAAGTACGATAGGAAATCAATTCAAGATGATAGGCACCCAGATGAAAGCAGCACTTACATCTTTCTTTGGTATATGATTAATATTATGAGCATTAAGTAGTATAAAGAATTTTCTATCTAGTTCTACTGAAGATGCTATTGCATTCGAGTCTGCATTTGCTTGAGTAAAGAAAACATTAAATGCTTCTGAAGCTGAATTCTCCGCTTTAAGAAAAGAATTGGAATGATTAAGTGAAGAAATACCAATAGCGTTCGAAGAGTTATCAAGAATAGCTGAACTTTGATGACAGCTTTGAGTAGGTATTTGAGATATTACAAAGTTTACAGATACAATAGCAAAGATTGCTGTTACTACCAATCTTACAGCAGAAGAGGCAGCTACATCTTTCGCAAGAATAGCTAATGTAACATGACTTCCTTTGAGTGAAATAGACAGATTAGGCTCAGTAGTTGTAGAACTTGGTAATAACTTTGCTACTACTGAAAAAGACATAGTAGAGTTCACTCAAAGAATAGCTGCGGCAGGTACCATCGCTTGATTGACTCCTCCACAAATAGCTGCTATTGGTACTTCATTATCTGCAGTAGGTATAAATGCAGAAGCTTGATGAACAGCTGTTAGTAAAGCATTGATAGATATAAATACAGCGGTTGCTCAATCGAATAGTAAATTAGCATGATTTGCTAAAACATCTTGACTTACAGCTACAGAATTTAGTAAACTATGGGAAACAGATGCAGCTTGAGCATTTGAAAAGTTTGTAGAATGATTATGAAAAGAATGAGACTCAGCAGTAAATACTATAGATGAATTACTATGAGCTAATACAAGAACAAGAGCTGCATTTCTTTCACTAGCATTAGACTCAACAACATTAAGCGAAGCATTAAGCTCTGCCAACTGAGAGTTTGAGATAAATACAGCATTACAAATTGAAGCAGCTAAAAGATTTGCTACAACAGCATCTCAAATAGATCTATTGACAAACAGATTAAGAGTCCAAAGGGCAGAAGTTTGAGAATCAACTAAATGATTTAAAATATTTTGGTTGACTACTCAGCTATATATAACAACAGCTATCAATGCAATATCCAATGCATTTACTACAATGGAAGCATTTGTCAAAAGAACTCTTGCTAGAGTGACAGTTGTAGCTGTAGAACAAATACAATTTATGGCAGATTTAATGGCAAAAGTATGATTATTGTCAGATAATTTTGCTAGTAATATAGATTCTAAATTGAATAGAATAAAAGATAATGCAAATAGAGCTATTAAAGAAAACTCAAAAGAAGCAGTTTCTGCTCTAATATCTCAAAAGGCTTCTACTGCAGCATTGGAAGTTGCACAAGAAGATTACAATACTACATTAGACAATACAACAAAATCATATTGAAAAGTAAAAGATGCAGAAGATGCTGTAGCAGAAGCAGCAAAACTTGTTCAAAAAGAGCAAGAATGAATAGAAAAACATATGGCAAAAGTAGCTGAAGAAACAAAGAAAAACCTACAAGAGAAGTGAGTAGCATATATCAAAGCATTCGATGATGCTATAAAAGACAGCACAGACAATATCAAAAAGCTACAAGATGAGTTATGAAAAGTATGAGAGGAATTATGATGAGTAGAACAAGATATAGGAAAGAGAGCGATAAGCATAGAAAAAGAATTGGCTGGGATCAATGTCGATATAGCGAGTGGCGATGCTTCACAAGAGGATCTAGACAAGAAAGTGGCTTTAGAAAGAGAACTAGCATTAGCTAGAGCGAATATCAATCAAGAACTACTGGATGAATTGAAAAGACAGGATCAATTGAGTGAAACAGAAAAACTACTAGAAAGACAAACAGCGTTGCTTGCTAGACAGACAGAGTTAATATCAGAGTTAGCTTTTGAGGAAGAACAGAACAGATTATTGAAAGAGAAAAAAGAGTTATTCTCACAAGAGATAACAAAGACATATAAAATAGAACTACAAAAACAAACAGCAGCATTAGCAGAAGAAGCAGCAAAACAGATAGCTTTGTATAATGCTATCGCAGCAGCAGCTAGAGCAGCAGCATCAGCTGGAGGAATATCAGGTGGGGGTTGAACTATACCTTGAAGAGCTATAGGATGACCAGTATCATGAGGTAGTCCATATATCGTATGAGAAAGATGACCAGAGTTATTTGTGCCATGATCTAGTGGGAACATAGTGCCAAACAACACATTGAATAACAATATCAATATAAATGCTAATGTATCGAATGACATAGATCTTGATTTATTAGGTAACGAGTTAGCAAGAAAGATAGCATTATCAAGGAAAGGAATATTTTAGTTATTATATGAGCATATGCTTTGATATACAACAGGTTGATACCCAATAGCATTCACACAACAATCATCGGTAGATTTGAGTGGTAGTTTCTTATTCAATGGGTTCGATATATCGGATTGTTGAGAACTATCTATAGATACAGCAAACTATGATGATATGAATAGAATATCACTAGATACATACGAAGCACCAAGAATAGATTGAGGTTGAGTGTTATGATACTTTGTGAATGGAAAGATATTGAATATAAAATTGATAGTCCAACAAGATACAGAAGAAGATCTCAATAATATGATAGATACATTGAAATTGAAACTATTTAAGAAAGAATGAGATTTGAAAATATTGGTAAATGGTAAATACAGAACAATCAAGGCAAGTCTTACATCATTAAACTTCAATAGAGATTTCGAGAAAAAGACTATATTGACTAATGTAGTGATGAGTTTCACAGCAGTAAACAATTTCCAAGATGAGAATGCTACATACAACACAGAGGTTGCTGTAACTTCTCCTACACTATCATTAGATATAGATAATGGTTGAGCGAGAACAGACTATCAATTGTATTTGATATTTGGTGCTGGGATCAGTTGAACAGATACTATTAGTTTGGTACAAAATTGATATACATTGACTATAAACGAAACAATAGCTGATGGAGATATATTGATATTGGATTGAATAGAAAAACAGGTTGTATTGAATGGAGTAGCGATTGATTATGATTGACCGTTTGTCCAGATCGACAATGGAAGTAATCCGATAGAATTGAATATCAATGGAACATACATAGCTGATATTACACGACTTTACTATGTAAACTATCTGTAATGATAACAGTAAAGGTATACGACAGAACGAATACAACACTAAAAGAAACAATCAAGGGCGACTTATTGCTTTGAGATATTACATTCACTTCAAATGTAAATTGATGACAATGAAACCTGACATTACAGCTGAATAAGAGTATCACAACAACAGACTATACACTATGAGATATAATAAAAATCAAAAGATATGATGATGAGTTGAAAACTGGTTGGGATCTATATATGTGATATGTTACGAAGATAGGAAGAAAACAAACAACAAGCAGACAATATATAGAACTATCTTGTTTGTGAATATCTTCTTTATTGACGGAGCATAGTGCTTGATTTAATTATGATAGCAAACCAGTAGGACAGTTAGCAAGAGAATTGATAGATAGTATCAATGCTTCATATGGTGGTAATATCATCAACTATACTACATCAACTATACCTGATTGAGCAAGTCTATGAACAGGAACGATTAGCACGACAAATGCTGCTGAAGCGATGAATGTATTAAGTAATGCTTCATGAAGGAAACGGTATATAGATTGAAACGGTACTTGCTATATGTTTACAAAACCAGTAACACCAACACACTTCTTATCAAACCAAAAAGATGTTGAGAGCATAGATATACAAGAGGAGATCCAAGAGATGGTAAACAAAGTATTCTTTTGGAGTAAATATACACTATCACAAAACACATCATATAGTGATGCTCCGAGTATAGCTTTATATGGTAGCAAGTTCTTACAACAAGAGATCAATATATACTGACAGACAGCATTAGATAACTATGCTATCCAGTATGTGAATGATAGGAAAGATCCAAAAAGACAGACAACATTGGTAGTGAATAGAGAATATCCGATAGAGTTATTACAACCATGAGATACAGTAAAGGTAAGAAACTTTGAGTATGCTTTCGATAATATACAGATAGAGAAAGTCCAGTATACTCAAGACAAAGTGATTGTTTATCTAGAACAGTATATCAGTTTTGGACAACAAATTAAAGCACTTGCAATTTGATAATAGATAAATACAAGTGTAAGAGAGATTGGGTTGTAAAGAGTTTTAATTCCATAACAACCAGTGGAAGACATTAGATAACGACTATGCCTTTTCAAAACTACAAATGAGCGAATTTAGCAAAATGAAGATTATTAGCTGGAATTTCTGCGAGTGCTACTAGTATCATATTACAAACAGGAGAAGGTAACTTATTCCCTGCTGTTTTTCCTTATCTATTAAAGATAGAGAAATATGATGCTACGAGTGGATTAGAAAACAAACCAGTAACTAAAAGAGAGATTGTAAAAGTAATGAACAAAGCAGGCGATACATTCACGATAGTAAGAGGTGCTTGAGATTGTCCTGTAAGCGATACAGCTACAACACAAACAAATACAGCATTAGCTTTCGATAGTGGAGATTTTGCTTATTTGGTATTTGCGAACGAACAGATCGAAGATATACAAGATGAAGTGGAAAGACTAGAAACAGACAAAGCAAACGATAGTGTAGTAGTGAAGTTAACAGGTAACCAAACAATCGCTGGAACAAAGACATTTTCAAGTAATCCACAAGTACCGACAGGAACGACTGGATTAGATGCTGTAAATAAAGCACAATTGGATGCTGATATATTAGCTGCTTGAGCTGTAGAAAGTTTAAACGATAGAGATACATATCTACTATGAGAAGATGTAGTAGCAAGTAATAGTTTGTTTGTAGAAGATTGACCGACTTTCGCAGAGAGTACAGTAGTCCAGAATGTAGGAGATGTAGCAGCAAACACAAGAATTGCTATACCTATTTTTTGAAGTTGAGTAGCTGGGAGTGAATTCAATCTAGCATTAAGGAAATTTGTATCTCCTTGAGTAGACTATAGATTTAGAATAGAAACAGATAGTGCTGTTAGTCCTAGTGGAACATTGATAGATGCGAATGCTGAAGCTACAGTAACAGAAGCTAGTTTGACTACATCATTGGTAGATACAACAGTTACATTAGCAGGAAGTATAACAATCCCACTATGACAAAGAGCTTGGATAGTATGATTTGCTGGTACATACGGAAGCGAAACAGTGAATGGTACTAACTATTATGGTATTGGGTATGTATGAAGAAGTACTACAACTAGAAATTCAAAAAAACGAGATGGAACAAATCGAACACCATTCAGCACTATTCCAGTAACTGACACAGACAATATTACTTTTAATTCTACTACAAGTACAACTAGTGCCTGATATAGAATGCAAGCTATAAACGCATTGTCTTTGACTACAATAACAAAGTCAGCTTCTTGTAACGCTACAAAAGTATCAGTAAAGGATGATGGTTGAGGAACACTACAAACACTTACATTTGTTTGAAATGTAGCAACGCTCGCAATTCCACAGGTATTTCAAACAGGAGAGTTCTTTAGACTAGAATGTAATAGCTCTCCAGGCTTATTTACATCCCACAGACTATTATTAGCTACATTTCCACAAACTAGAACAAATGTAGCGTACATATCAGGAAGTCAAGGAGGAAGCTCTGCTTGAGCTGATGGAACGACAGCTTTCAATATAGATAGTGTAGGTACTGAACTATTGATTAACAACTTCATTTACACATCATCTACACTATTCACACCAAAACTACTATCAAAAACAAACGCTACATATAGCTATAAACTACCAAACGATTTACCAAGAATAGCAACAGAAGCTAAGAGTGCTTGAGAGAATGTGATAGCTACTACCCTTTGATTGAATAGTACATTTAGTGGATTGACTCCATTAGTACCTATGTATGTAAGCAATACAGCTTGAGCGATAAGTTCTGTGATTTGAACGAATTTATATCCAATATGATATGCAATAGATTGAAATACACTAAATGTTAGTAGGTCGTTTATACTACCAAGCTCATATACAACCTATTGAGCGACAGTGACTCACTATACTAGTAGTGGAGTAGATTTAACCTCCTCTGCAACTTATGTTGTACTAAAAACAGCTACCCCAGTTACATTTAATTGATGATACACTATAGCATACGATAGATATAGAAATAATTGAGCAACACAATCTTATGATATAAGAATAAATTGAGTAAGTACAGGAAACGCTGAAACTATAGCTAGTTGAACTACTACATATATATGAGTAAGAAGTATTGATATTTTTGGTATAAAAGCTGGAGATATTATAACAATACGAGCAGAAGTAAGTAATGGATCGTATTCTGCAAGAGTACAAACTTTCTCAGTTACATATACACCAGTTACCTTTGTTTAATCCTTAACAACCACCTATGAAAATATCTATCCTAAAATGACAAGTAATAGAATGAAACGACCTCTCCAAACGATGAGCAGAGGTCTTCACTATAGACGACAGTTTCCTTTGAAAACTCACAGCAAAGACTCATTTCTTTGATACTGAAACAAAAGAAGTGGTAGCTTATCCAATCCCTGAACCAGTCGAACCAACAGAGGATGAAATAGCAGAACAAGAAGCGATCCAAAAAGAGCAGGAGAAAGAAATTGCTTTGAAAGAGATAGAAGCTCTCTTGCTAAGAAAGCAAGCATTGGATTTAGCAGGAGAGAGTACAGTTGATACCGTAGCGAAATTAGCAGGAAAGCTGGACACTGTGATAGACTTAAGAGATATAAGCAAGAGTGAAAAAGATGCCTTAAAATTTGAAGTAAACGCAAAACTGTAATGCCCTTTTATCATTATATATTTGAAAAATGAAACTAACAGTATGATTATCATCTACACCATTATTATCGTTGCTTACTCCAGCACAAAAGACTTTGATTGAAAACATAAATCCTAAGTTTTCTCCTGACAATATATTTGTATTTCAAGTTATGACTACTTGAGAAACTGTATATTTTGAGAACTGAGCAGTAGCTACCACTACAGATTGATTTCCATTAGAACAAGGTGGAGGTTCTTTGAATATAGCTTGAGAATGATTTACAGATCTTAATGTTATAGGTTCAGAAGCTGGGATTGATTTACGCGTACTACCTATGTAATTTGTATGAGCATTTATTTACTAATAAAATAATATGAAAAGAAGAAGATGGTTTCCTGCTAATAGTTCAGTTTGCCAACTAATCGCAACAAACCTATCGGCAAGTATTACTTGACCAAATGACGCTACACAAAGCAACAATATTATATATTCTATGGTGCTTACTATGACAGGTTTGATTTGAGCTGACAATGTTGTCGCTACAGTAACACTTCCTGCTGGCATATCTTTTATATCTGCTGTTGATGGTACACATTCTTCACAAGTTATTACTCGGACTATTGGGGAGTTGATATGAGGATATAGTAGACAATTTGTTATAAATTGAGCAACTTTGTGAACTTATACCTTGAATGTAGCAGTTACAACAACAACAGCTAATGGTGGAACAGCAACAAATACTAAAGCTATTACTATTATAGCTGAATCCGAACCAATAGTAGGATGTCCAGATCCTAGCGCAAATAACTATGTAGAATGAGCAGATGATAATGATGAATTTAATCGAAGTCTTTGTGAATATTAATATTGAATTATTTAATACTATAACAATCCCATGGTATTCAACCATATCAGAAAGATACGCAACCATTTATCTACTAACCAATATCTATGACATTAAGAATCATACAAAACAGTAGAGTTGATATGACTAGACTAGAATATAGTAATTCCACTTGAGCTATAGTAGCCAACCGTTGCCCTGTAACTATAACACAAGATATGGTAGGAAAGACAATATTTGCACAAGTTTGGGAAAAGTGAGTAGGATGAGAAGTTTCGTTATCGTTCTTTTTGTTGGAGGATGTAGAATAGTTTTATTATATACAAACAGTAATGAACAGAAGAGCAATATGAGTATGAAAAAATTGATCTTGACTAACACCTGACCAACAAGCGTCATTAAGACCAAGCCAACAGCGAGCATTCCCAAACATGACTCTCCTTGATGATTTGAAATCGGTTGGTATATCAGGAGAACAAGTGTTTTTGTCGAAAGGATTGATGACTT
>Ga0222691_1000274_pt1 | contig 19699 bp, 11 predicted proteins | sample AntAcemetage1237_FD_179839 | JGI IMG/M metagenome (GOLD analysis project Ga0222691, IMG submission 179839) | Saline water microbial communities from Ace Lake, Antarctica - #1237 | ecosystem: Environmental > Aquatic > Non-marine Saline and Alkaline > Saline | place: Antarctica: Ace Lake... | reverse complement strand
AAATATAATTAATATACAAATTACTTATTAAATATAATTAATATACAAATTACTTATTAGTAAATATTTTTTGTCGCTTACATCCCATCGACTAAAGATCGATGGGTTTTACGCTCCTTTTTATAAATACTAATAAATACTAATAAATACTAATAATTTCTATTTCTTCAATTCGTCAATTTGTAGCTTCACGTGCGGCATTGTCAGATGCTTCAAAATCTCCTCGCACCCCATCATCCTCATCATTACTAATATCTTCTTTGTCCTCAATAGCCTTCAGCAGCACCGCCTCTAACTTTTCCATGTCGGCTCTAGTTTGCTTTAGCTCTTGTTCGATACGCTTGTCATTACTTGCGTTTAAAGCTGCTTTATGATCATTTAATGCCTGCCATGTTACGCCTGCTATAGTAGCTATACCTATTAATATACTTAACAGCCCTGCCCATTGATTACGAGTTAGCGTTTTATTATTGTCTGGTTCCATTACCTGTTATGTATTAAAGCTTTGTCGTGTGATTCGTGTGCAACATCTAATCAATTATACAATACCTACGTCACTAATTTCTATCTCTACATGAAGAGAATCTCCATAAGACAATGATGAGAAATTAGAAGCTAACATAATGCTATATAAACTCAATGTTGCAGCTGAAGTAGTTGATACACTACCAGTCGCTATATTACTGCCCCCAGCGGTTGTGCCAAATTTAATATTTAAGAACGCTTCACCTCCCGATATAGCAGCTATATCCGCAGCAGTCACTACCCAAGAAATATCTCTAACAAAAGTTTTACCATCCCATCCAGTGATAGTTTGATCTGTTTGATTAACTGCTGTACCTTCTAATGTTGCTGAAACTGTATTGTCGATAGGAGTTCCAAACAAGCTATTCTGCCAATTATACACAATAGGAAAATTGAAATCTGCATCAATCTGTATGACTTCTATATAGAACCCTTTTGAACCTATGTTTGCAGTGGGTATACCTAAAACCTTTCCATAATTACCACTAAGTAATTGATCACTACCAGTATCTTCTATAAAAAACTCACTTGTTGAACCTATTTGACTTCCTTTAACTCCTAATACAGACATAGCATATACTTTCACAGTAGTAAGTATTCCATCAAAACTAGGACTAAATAACCCAATCCTAAATGCAGGATTTGCTATATACACTATAAATTCAGTAGGTTCACTAAACCAATACAATGCAAGTGCTGAAAACGTATCACCAGCACTACCAGCTTTATATGCTTTGAACTGGAATCCTTCAGTAGCTCCTAATACACCATCATCAGTACCTTGCACTGCCCAAGCAGTATAATGATCAAGTTCTTCATCAACAAAACGAGGTGATTGAAATTGATAGTATATCGTTTTAATATTTGAACTAACTACTGGAAACCCCCTAAAATGATTAGTACTAGTGAGCAGTCCAACTGATGCTGGTCTTACTTCACTTCTGTAGTTCTCAATAATTGTAGATGTCTTAGCATATGCTATCATGTTATTCCAATTATTACTACCAGTATAACCGAACTCATATGCCAGTACTTCTCTAATACTCTCTGCTGATGCACCCGTAGTGCCACCCCACATGCTTATATTAATTGCTCCGCTGTATGGTACTTGTGCCATTAGTTAAATACCTCCTGTTTAAGTTTCTCAATAAGATCACTTTGCTCTTCTATAATCCTTTTCATGATTTCAGTGTCCTTCTCTAATTTTTGCACTTTAGTTTCGACTTTCTCAGTACGCTTATCTAATTCCAAAATAGAATTTATTGCAATAGCATGAATATTCTTATAGTCAATACCCAAGTATTTTTCTCCTGAATGAACCATAAATCCTAGTTGGTCGTGGTACTGATAGTCATTGGCTATCAGTCCTAACTCATACCTGTCAGCTTTCTTGTAGTATTTGAAGTTAAGTAACTTAGCTGCACTTAAACCTCCTGAGTAGTCTACTATCTCACTCTTTAATCTAATATCAGAACTATCAGTAAAGTTGGATGCTTCGACTTCGCCACTAAAAGTACCAGTACCAAATACCTGTAAAGCATAACCACCTGTCGCTGCGCTTGTGTCACTTTCTCCATATCCTAACCTCAAAGATGAAGCTACATTTAGCTTTCCACCTGTAGTCAACGACATTGCACCTTGTGCATTTGAATGAGTATTTGTGCCCCACCACCAACCACGACCTGCTGTGTTATCCATTTGGAAGGTCATAGCGTAGTCATTCAATGCGCCAAAGGTATAACCACCACCCATGCCAATAGCAAATTCACCACTATTCCAAACTCTTATTTTGTCCCTTGAACTGTCTGTGTTATTATTAATTCCTTGCCCTGTTCCAATTTTTAAGCCCCCGTTAGCATAAATTGCCCCACCAAAAGTACCTGTTCCTGTTGTTGTTAGAGTTCCCGTAATCGCTTGATTTCCTACAAAAGTCTGACCTATATTAATATATGCCACATTAGCAATACTCAATACCCCACTATCATACTGTCCTTTAGTTATGAAGTGATTAGATGCTGTTGCATTAGCACCCGAAACTGTACCACTAAAAGTACCCGTTCCATTGACTTGGAGTCTTGCTCCATTATCTGTTGTGGTTCCTATCAGTAGGTTGTTTGAAGAAGCTAATCTCATCCCTTCGGCTGCATTAGTCGTAAAGGATATAGGTAATGCAGTGGTAGTCCCTATCTGCATGAAGTTAGTAGCATCTTGATAAATAATCCCGTACCTAGTTGTTCCAGCACCCAACTGAATCCTACTAGCAACCCCACCAGATATATTTAAACTACTCGTTGAACTGGTAGTATATACACCAACATTCCGTTCAAAACCGTTTGTAAATATGTCAGGATTATTGGTTCCTATACCTACATTACCACTAAAAGTACCTGTACCATTGACTTGAAGTTTTGCTCCGTTGTCTGTTGTGGTATTCATTAACCAATTACCATTTGCCAATAATGTACTTTGAATTGTTGGTGATCCGTTAACCATGAACGAAATATCCTTTCCAGTCTCAGCAAATAAAGCAAGCCCCTCACTGGTGTTGCCTTGTATTGCTCCTGTGTTAAAGAAACCACCTACGGAATTACCATTTCGTTTTATTGTATAGCCACCGCCTCTAGTTGGACTGTCTACACTTACCGTAGTACTTATGGCATTACTATATACTGTTAATTGACCGTCTATGGAGGTATTACCGTTTAGTGCGATTGTATTAGTATTAGCGTTAATTACAATCCTATCAGTACTGTCACTTTGTATTTTAAAATCATGACCATCACCTTCTATCTCCCAAGTCCAAAATCCTGTTGATAAAAGTCTAAGCCTTGGGGCAGTTGATCCAGTAACACCTTGTATAGTTTGTTGTTCACTAAATACATTAGCAACATTAGTATACGCTACATTAGAAATACCCAATGCTCCACTTTCATATTGACCTTTAGTTATGAAGTGATTAGATGCAGTAGCGTTGGCTCCTGTTACAGTTCCACTAAAATTGGCAGCTCCTGAAACATTCAACATAAAGCCCGAAGTACTAGTTGAACCAATCGCCAACCCACCGCCTGTGTTTAAAAAAGAGTCCCCTCCACCTCTGAATCTGATTGTATTGGAAGCTGCATTATTGTACATCCAAAATTGGGAATCTTCACTGTCCGTACCTGAATAGAAAAAAAATCTATTTTCACCGCCATCTGACTTAAAAACATTATCGCCACCCGTTGTGGTGACATTTCCTGTTACATCAAAACCTGTTGAGTTGAATCTTCCTTTTTCCTCATAGACGTTTGAAGTATTATTAACATAGAAAGCTAAGATTGAGCCAAAAGAAGTTCCGTCTGTCAAGCTTTCAACTTTAGACCTTACAACATTGCTACCTCCAAAAGTTCCACCATTGTTTGCATACAGTTCTAGTGTAGCACGATTAGTATTACCAGTAGGTGCATTTACTCTTAGTGTATTACCAAAAGTACCTGTTCCATTTACTATTAAATTATCTACAATAGTTAATTCGATATCACTCCAAGTACCCTTTAATCCATAAAATCCAGTGAATATCAAATCACCTGATCCATTTGTTTCTTGTCTCCAACTGTTTACCCCATTTATTAAATCTATATATCCATTAATAATTGAATTTCCACCAATACTTATTCCACCACCAACAACAACATCACCAGTTAGTCTTTCTATTGAAAATCGATTCGAGGTATTATCTCTTACAACTAAATCACCAGTAAATAAATCAATATTTGTTTGTGTACCATTAAAGTAAATTTGAGTATCAGTATCTGTTCCTAATGTAAGTTTTTGATTATCTAAATAAGATACTGAAGTAACAAGCTCATTAGGACTAATTACAACCCATGTTCCACCACTTAATTGAAGCATACTGAATTCAGGTGCTGCAACGGTATTTACTTGCTGATCAATTAATCTTTCTTCATATGAAGTAAAAGGCACACCACCCAAAAAAAATGTAGATTTATTGGATACTCTCAGTATATTTTCGAATGTATTATCACCGAAAACACTTAATGTGTCTCCCGATAATTGAAACACATTACCGTCTTTAAGTGATATTTTTGTTTGACTCATTAGGTGTTTACATATAAATACCCATAAGAGTTATTCTTAATCAAATTATTAGTAAGTTTTTTATGTCTCTTTTCTATTTTTAAATTGAGTCTATACCAAAAATTATTAATAGTACTGAATTATTGGTGGTGCAAGGGCATACGTATTAGCATCAGGTTTAAGAAATTAAGTAGATATACTATAAATTATAAAATTACCATATGTTAATATGTTATTATAAACACTTAATGATGTGTTTATAATTTATTAGTAATGTCTTTATATACTAGCATGGGATGCCAAGAAATTATTAATATTGTGTCTTTTATAAATTTTATTTCATGAGATATCTCAGTATTAATTGTATGACTATCGTTATAATCTAAATGTATTAATTGTTCTGGTGTTTCAATAATACACTCACCTAAACAAATAATGCTTTCTGTTGATGTGTGATAATGTCTAGGGTGTACACTACCTGCCTTTCCTCTTAAAAGAATACAAGTAGCATCAACTCCTTCTGAAATATCAATACGAATTGCCTCGCTCCCATCTTCTTGGGGTGTCCATTCATCGATACCCACAGATAGAACCAATGGGTTTAAATTATCACCCCCAAATGTCATCCTCTTAATCTTTCTTATTAATCTATCAAATCTATCTGGCATTCTTATTTATCTTTATGCAATACATTAATCCTTTCGTTAACCCTCATCTCTAAACTATTAACATCTCTCCTAATGTCACTAATTCCATCTCTAAGTATTTTAGGTTGATCCTTAATTTCACTAGATAATTTATCTATGATCGAGGTTAAATCGGATAGTGCTATCACTTCATCAATATCCCTTTTTCTTCTGTATTCCTCTACCTCTTTTTCGGTTTTTCTTAAAATACGATTTTCAGTAACTAGAAAAAATATAATAGAGACAACTAATATTCCTATTATATATCCAAGTATACCATATTCGGTTTTTATATTATCTAATACTTCTGTTGTCTGTAGTAATAATGAAAGCATTTTGTGTTTGTGTTTGTGTTTGTTCTACCATAAATACTATTTATGCCTCAACAAATAGTGTTTCTTTATTAGTATATTCTACACTAAAAGATATTTTACTGTTTAAGTTCACATACAATATTATATATGCTCGTAATACATGGATTTTGCTATGATGAGATGTTTTCTCCAATTATAATAGAGGTAAATCAAAATGTAATGAAGGTATAATTAAGTGTAAACTTAGGTAGGTAACTTTCATACCCTTTGGGCACTACTAGTTTATAGACACTATTTAGGAATCCTTCCCACAATCTACCCTAGATTTAGGTTTATTGTGCATTGGGAAGGATTCCTAATATTGATATTTTTTTAAAGTAATAAGAATGGTTTTAATGCAATTAAAACAGAACCTGAAATTGGGATAGGTCTTACTGTAAACTTACCATCCGCATCCTTTTCAGTAATAGTACCTTTAAGTTTAGAAGGATCGATTTTAATGATTTCAATTTCTTCTTCAACACTAAAGAATTCTTCTGACCACTTTATAAATTCTTCTCTCGATTCAGGATCAATAATTTTTGTTATTTGTTGTCCGTTTTCTTCAACTTCCTCACCATATTCCTTTACTTTATTGTTATTTTCATTCTGTAGAATTTCAACAACTGGCTCAACAGACATTATGTTTTTTGCAATAATAACATTTGTCTCTGAATCATCCATAGTTAGATCACTTAAAGTCTTAAGTGTAGCAAAAGACCCTAATAGTTCGTTTCTTTTTATTTTAGATTTTTCCATATTAATATATATTTCTCATAAATACTATATAATAGTAAAAAAGTATAAAAATAAATAAAATTTTATGATTTATTTTTAATAATTAGTTTTAAACCCTAATCATCACCAGTTAATTTACTATATTTTTTAAATTTTCCAATTCTTGTTCTAATATTTTCATGGTGTTTGACATCTGTTTTAGATCATAGACACCATCACTAGTTGTCACAATAATACTATTATCTTTTGCTTCTATCCTAACTTCATTTTCTCCATCGAACCATGATTCGGCATAATTAACATAAAGTTTATCATCTGTATTCCTACCCAATTTTCTTAAAACAGTACCATGATCTAAATTTTGTGCTTCATGGCTTATATGTGCACCATTAGATGAGTACATATTTAAATATGAACCCGATGTACCGTTTATTATTAATGTTGCGTTACCAAAATCCTTTATTAATATATTACCTCTAAAAATTTGTCTACCTTTGAATGTGTTTTCACTTTCAAGATTAGGGATATTTAATAAATTACCTTCATGATAAACTTCGCTACCATTAAAAGTAATTGTTTTCCCTACAATGCTCAAATCTTCTGTTGTCAATATATTTAATATACCAGTCTTACTAATTGAATCCTCGGTTATTATTAAATCACCAAATAAAATAGATTCAGTAATTACACTTTTTGATATGAGTTCATTTGGAACTTCGAATGATGATTCGTTAGCAGAAAAAACATTAGTATTATTTTTTCTTAAATTTATGTTATCTCCAAAATCAAATAACCAATCATGATTAGATGATTCTATTTTTAGAGTATTACCACCGATTACCACTTCATTATTTAGTATATCGACTTTTAATAGTCCATTAACAGATAAACCACCACTAATTGATAGATGATTTGTTATATTAAATTGAGAAACTGCATCCCAATAAAATAATCCACCGCCATATATATGCGTGACTCTATCTTCATTAGTATATTTTATTGAATTTGTATTAATGTTAATGTCTTCATTAAAAAATACCTCATTCATTACATTTAACTTACCATAGACATTTAATTCTTCATTTACTATATCTAAAATAAGTTTTTTTGATTTATTATAAACCCCAAGTAGATTATTACTACCTGAAAAATTAAATCTATAATCACCAGAACTACCGAAATTTACATTACCCTCAATGAAAAGTTCTTTACTAAGAGTAATTCTATCCCGATCATACTTTATTGATTGATTACCAAAATAATCTAAAAACATCACCCCATTCTCAGAACCATGAATATTTAAAATTTTTGATTTTGATTTATATATTGTGTTTTGTGATGCCGATTCTACTTCAAAAAACCTAAGACAACCTCTTAGATTAATTTCCTTATTAAAAGAAGCAGAACTGTTTGTAAATGTTACTATATTGTTATTAGCAATTCTTATATCAACAACATGATCTAGTGAAATCATCTCGATTCTACCTCTTAATGAATTATCCTGACCAATTAGCATATAGTCATTACCAGTGAAATTACCATTTACACCATCAAGAATTATTGAAGCTCCACCACCAGCTCTATTACCAACACCAATTACCGTCTCTTTTTCGTTTTTACCAATAATTTCGAATGGTCTTTCGTTTGGTGAGTTTACCTGTATAGTATTTGTGATTATTCTATTCTTTACAATAATATCACCACTAAACGTTGTATTACCTGTTGATTTCTCTATTGAGATTCTATTCGCTAAACCGTCCCTTATAAATAAATTACCTTTATTTATATCAATATATCCGTTTTTACCGTCTCCAGTAATCTTAATATTATTATTACCTACGACAATTCCATATCCATCCTCAAAATTAATATCTCCAGATACATTTGAGTTTCTATTTGTATAGACATAATTTTGAGGTATATTAATGTGATCACTCCAATTAGTGGAATCTAAAATTTCACTATCCCCTAGTAATAATTTAGTTGCAATTATCTTCAATTCACCCTCAACATCTATCGACCCAGAATTGGTCATTAATAATGTTGGTGTATCTCCAATAATCCTTATTGAATTATTAATTTCAGGATTAATATTTGAAATTTTACTATTTATAATTATTTCATTTTCAATCTTAAAAAATTCAAAATCACTAACATTTAATTTACTGTCAAATGAGTTTAATATAATTAGATTATCTTTTTTTAGTTTTATAAAATCATTAGTGGTATTATTAACGAAGTCAGAAAAAACAATATCATCATCCCCAAATACTAAATTACTAGGATCACTAATTCTAATTTTATTTAGAAATACATTAATCCCACCAAATATTAGGGTATCGTTTTGAGTTTGTTCGAAAAACTCATTATTTAGTAATTTCTTTTCTTCTATTAACCTCATTTTATGATATAAATGATTTGACATTCCAAAAAATACCATTATATATTATTGTAACAACACCATAATCAGTATTAATAAATGCTGTTGCAAATCCAACAATCAGTTTTCCATTACCATCCAATGTAATAGCATTGCCAGTACCTGCGGTACCTAGACCATCAATAAATGTTAATTCTAAACCAACTATTGGTGTAATTGGTAAATTATATTGTGTTGTTCCTGAAGCAATTAATACTGAATCATTATTGGACACATTAAATGTTGCTGTAGTGGTAACTAAAATTTCTTCCTTACTACCTACGATCTCAACCCCTCTATATTGGACTATAAGCCCCTCAGAGCTACTTGTAGTTACAATCATAGGTTTACTTACCGAACCTATGGTTATTGGCTCTACTGCCGTTAAACTACCTGCTACGGTATCTGAAAGGTAGTAGGTGTTATCAGAACCAAGTCCCCAAGAACCAATTGACTCTATATGACCTGAATATGTGATAATAAATGTGTTTACATTAACAATGTTAGTTACAATACCAAACACATCATAATCATATACAACACTAGCAATTGCTTTTTGATATGTACCACCACTATATGCAACAACATCCCCACTAATAAAACCATGTGAAGATTGTGTGATTTCCTTTTCAATTCTTTGTTGGGTAGTTCCATTAATACCACCAGCAACTACTAATTCTGCTCTTTGATTTATTATGTTAGCAGAATTAGATGTTAACGTAACTAATATCGGCTTTACTATGTTTCCAATTGTAGTTGGTGGGTTTGCGGTGATTTTACCTCCAATATCAGCAGATAAATAATATTTAGTAGCAGGTAATAATGAACCACCCTCTTGTGGTGTAATTGTGTTTACACCATCAATAAACCCTAAATAAGTAACAACAAATTCATTAGTATTCACAATCTCTGTAACAATACCAATTGCTTCATCAACAAATGAAGTTGATGCATCTGCCTTTTCATATTGAGTACCATTGAATGATATTATATCACCATATATAAACCCATGTGTGTTCTGGAAAATTTCTTTTTGTACTCTTTCTCCAACACCAGTTCCACCACTTATTACTGTAGTTCCACCACTTATTACTGTATCACCTTCCTGAATTATTGTAGTTCCACCACTTATTACTGTAGTTCCACCACTTATTATTGTCGTACTACCACTATAAATGTTAGTGATACTACTACCAAATTCAATCTCATCTAAATATTTACCAACATAAAGATAACCATCAACAAAAGATGGTCTAGTAGACTGTAGATCAAAACCAGCAGGTGGGTTTTGTACAAAAATAATCCCACTATAGTAATCTAAAACCCAATTTATTGAATTAAATTTATCAATAGTAACACTATTACCGTCTAATAATTCTATTTCATATTCAGAACCAAACTGAGGGGAAACTAATTGTAGTTTACCTAAAGATTCATAAAGTATTTCACCTCCACTATACGTTGTAGATAAAACACCATTATAGCCACTAGGTATCTTTAAACGATATGCCTGAGACTGATTAGTTCCTATTTTTGTATCGGGAACAACTTCAACCTCAAATCTTAATTTCTCTACAATATTATCGGATGATCCAGCTTCAATCAAGCCACCACCGCTATATGGATTTCTTAGTATATCCTCACCAAATACAGTATTATAACCCATACTAATGTTAGTTGGAATACTTTCATTCTGAATTATAAAACTCTCTTGGGTATGTACTTTACCCAAGAGTTTTTTAAAGGTTATACTATCCTTGTTTTGTTCTATTATCGACATTTAAATTATCTGTTTATAATCTCTATTGATGTGATTTCCTCTGTCCAACCACTATTAGTTCTAATTCTTACTAAGAATAAACTATCTTGGCTATATCTAACAGTTTCACCTAGAGTAAAATTAACCGTAATAATATCACCTGCTTTAGATGCATTACCTTGTATTGATACTCCTAATTGTGATGCACCATCAGTTGAGAATGGATTAAACCAACCCCAATCATCAGATGATCTCTTTACAAGAAACTCTACCTTAACGTTACTACTATTAATGCTTGGTGTTCCACCAGCAGCCCCTGTGGTAATTATATCTGAAACTTCACCACTAAACCCTAATTTTAGAGTCATATTTGCCACATCACTAGTGTCAATGGATTTAAATTTTCTAATGTAATTTCTTTCCCCAGATGCAGCACTATAATTTACCGTTGCTACACCGTGTGCTACTGAATTAAAATCACCAATAGTAATACCATATGAATTTAAGAGAGTTGAATTAGGATAAACTAATTTACCATCAATAACCAACAATCCTGTATTATGTTCAGCGTTAGCACCTACAAGACTTTGTGTAGAATCCCAATCATATGTAATGAAATTAACTGCACTATATGATGGAGTAGCTAAATCAGTGTCCTCTAATCTATAGGTTTCGCCCTCAAAGTTTTCGATGAAATTAAGATTTGAGCTTTCAGTAACATTATATAATAAGAAATCACTAACAGTCCTTACTGCCCCACTAAAATCAGGCTTTAATGGATGTGCAATTGATACTCCTACACTAACATCCTGATTACCAATCAACTTACTACCTGTTGGACTAATATTTAAAGTTGCAGCAATATCAAAGGAAGCATCCTCAATACTTTCAATGGCACTACCAGTATCAAGATCAGGTAAACTTAGTAGTGATGTTGAAGGTCTATCAACAATCCCAACACCAGTTATTGACATGGTAGAAAGACTTCCTAAATTACTTCCATTGAAACCAATTGCACTAGAAGAATTACTATAAACATTTTTATATGCATCATTTATTGTTACTGTATAATCAACAGTACCACTAGTATGATACTCAACACCAGAAATAAATCTCTGTCCACTTAATGTTGGTGCAGCAAGTGAATTACCTGTTCCTGTTATTAATGTGTCATTATCATCATATACCCATTCAATAAAATTTGTTGTTGAATCAGCAACCTTATTGTGAACAATCCTAGCATAATTCCAACCCGTTCTCATTTCAATAACAGGTATTATAAATGAACCAGTTCTATATTTAAAACCGATAAAATCATTACCATTAGCAAACTTAACTGCTTTACTTTCACTTACAGTTATATATGTACCTTCATAAGCAGCGGTTGAACCACTCAAATTAATTATTTCTAATGGACTTACTGAACCATTTATATAAAGTTCTAATTGACCTTGTTCTCCATCACCAAAAGCACCACTAGGGTAAGGTATATTTGCACCGTCTTGGTTACCAAGAATATCATTATTTAATATGCCAGTAACTGGTGTATTAACAATACCCTTTCTTGTACCAGAAGCACTAAACACACCTTTAATATCAACAACACTATTTAAAACTGGTGAACTACCAACATTAATAAAACCATTATTGTTTTTTGTTGAACCCCATGATAACTTACCACTAGCAAAAGTGCTATTAGTATCTAAATTATCTAATTGTGGTGGATTTGGTGGTGCTAATGCTAATAAAATTTCATTAATATCATCAATAGCAAACCCAACAGGGGTTGTAATTTCGAACGGAAATAAACCATCATCATAACTACCGTCCCTAGCATTACCAATTGTACCGTCACCACTACCAGTCCCGCCACTTGCATTGATAATAATTTCATCACCAGTATCAACAATTGTTACACCACTACCTGCTTGTATCTTTTTAAGATAAATCTCTTTACCTATCTTTTCTTTGAAAATTTCACCCTCACCAGTTCCGTTATTAGTAACACCTGTAATTGTGGATGCAACATCTGTCTCTAGGTTAGATATATCACTATTAATTATAGTAATATTATCACTGTTATCACTAACACCTATAGTATTTGCGGTAACTCTAGCGTCAACACTATCAATAACTTCACCAACAGTATTTCCTGTTACTGTTGAGCCACTTGCAATTGGAATATCATTAGCATCTACTTGTTGAAAACCACTACCCCAATCAATATGTATATCCTTTATTCCGTCTTGCTTTACACCAAGACCAGTACCTCCACTAACAAATAATGGATTTGGTTCTTGGGATAGACTTATCTCAATAATAGGATCATCAGACGACCCAACATTAATAACTCCATTTCTTGCAAGTAAACTATCCACACCGTTTGCACTGAAGTCAACAAAATCAAATGTGTCACCACCAATATAAATAAGACTTTGACCTGTTATCGGTGCACCTCCACCAAGTTTAAGCTTAGATAAACCAATTGATCCGTCACCCACTTCTAAGAAGTCACCAACTACTTTAATTGTATTATCATCGTGCTTTACAGCAATACTACTATCTGTCGTACCTGATGAATTTACAATATTAAGAATTTGTATTGCATCACCCCCAGTTACTGAACCAATTAAACTTGGTTTATTTGTTATATTTGAAAAATCTAAACTCGATACCAATGTATCGTCCATTGGAACCCAATCTAGTGATCCAGTAGAATCAACATATGTTGTGTTACCTGTGAAGCTAACATTGTCAGGATCGTCAGATGAATCTAAAACAGTAACCAATAATCCCTCATAGGATTCTACTTGACCAAAAAGGGGAGTACCACCTGATACTACAAATCTTTCCTCTCTAGAACTACCCGCACTTGTGCCTGATTGAACGTCATCAACAATATAAACAGTTCTTTGTGATGGTAAATATATTAATGGTACTAGTGAATTAGAGTCTAATGGTGTTACACCATTCGCAGCACCTTTTTCAGTAATATCGATCTTAGTGTTATCGAGATTAGTGATACCAGTCTCGGCATTCGATATTCTAGTATCCGTACTACCAGTATATGTTTGAAATAATGTAGTTTCAACAAAACTTCCAGAAGATGCACCACTAACTACAACATCATTTAAAAATGCACCAACATAAAGATAAGCATCAATAAATGCTGGTCTTGTAGGATCAGAATCTTCTGGTGGATTACCAATAAAAACAACTCCATTTTGATAATTTAAAATCCAATCAATAGGATCAAACTTTGAAATTGCAATATTTGTTGTTCCAGACAATGAAGCCTCATAATCACCACCAAATAATGGTGGCACCAATTGAAGTTTTCCTAAAGATTCATGAACTAATGATCCGTTAGCAAATGCAATATTTGATGAAGTACTTGCTTGATAATTTGATGGTAATTTTAGTGCATACGCCTGTGATCTACCTTCAAATTTCGTATCTGGAATTATCTCAAGTTCAAATCTTACCCTTTCTACCACACCATCAGTACCATAAAGAGCTGTTGGTGGTGTTGAATTTATTTCTTGACCGAATACAGTCTCATAAGACATACTTACGTTTGAGCCAATACTCTCGTTAGAAACCCCGAAAGTTTCTTGTGTATGTGCCTTACCTGATAAGGTCTTAAATGAAATTGCATTCTTATTTAAATCACTAAGTGCCATTATTATTGTTGTTTATTATATGTTATTTATTTTTAAATTTTTTATTCTTTGTGTCCACCCTGAAGATGCCTTAAATCTTAATAATACAATATCATTCTCCCCAAATGGATTTACATCTAGATTTGTAGTTATTGTAATCACATCACCAACCACATTTAGTGATTCTCTTTGGTAACCATTACTATCACTAAATACTGCAAAAGGGTTACTCCATCCATACTTAGTTACATTATCTGCTCTCAGTATTAAAAATTCAAGCTTTATATTATTTCCACTAGTAGTGCCACCATTCTCTAGATCAAGTAAGAAGTCAGAGGAATTACCAGTATAATCAATCTCAATTATTAATGAACCTTGATTTGTTGTATTATTAGACTTAAATAATCTATTATATATTCTTTCTCCACTTGCTGTGGTGTAATTAGGATTACCAACAGGCGTTGTTACTGTCCCAAAATTTCCATCATTTATACCATATTCAGATGATAGACGTGATGAATTGGGATACATTAATTCCCCATTAAATACCAATAATCCATTATTGTGTAATCCATTTGCACCAATTAGGCTTTCTACACCATTCCAATCATATGTACCTCCATTAACATCATTATATGTTAATGTACTATAATCCCTGTTTTCTAATCTATAATTCTCACCAATGAAATTTTCATTTTCTAGGTCAGTAGGTAGTGTTGTTTGATATACTAAATAACCTTGTGATGAAACATTACCATCACTTAAAGTCGCCTTAAATGGATGACCTATCTGGACACCAGTAGCAATCGTTCCAGTACTACCAAAACCAAGTACATTTGAATTAATTGTATGTGTAGATACTAAATCTAATGTATCTAAAACTGGATCAGAACCACCACCATTCAATAATGGTAAATTTTTAGATGAACTATTTTCTGAATTTATACCATCACCAGTAGAACTTTTACTAATAGTAGTAGCATCACTAAGTCTTGTTCTATTAATATATCCAATAGCCGAACCTGTTTGATATACATTCTTATAAACATTATCAACACTAACACTGTATAGAACACTACCACTAGTATTATACTCGACACCAGAAATAAATTTAGAGCCAGTAAGTGAAACACTACTAAATGACGGTGTACCGTTAATAGCTAAAGCAATTGCGTTAGAATCATATACCCACTCAACATAACTTGTAGTACCAGTAAATGTCAATGTTTGATGTCTAACTCTTAAATAATTATACCCATCATTAAATGATGCGTTACTTATCGTCACACTACCTGTTCTATATCTAAAGAAAGTCGCAGGGTCACCATTGTCAAAAGTTACGTCTTTAACCTCTGATAATGATACATTACCTTGATTTATTGCAGCAGTAGTACCACTCAATGCAACAGAAGTGCTTACACCATTTAATTCAATAACCAATAAGCCCTTATCTCCATCTGCAAACGCACCTGATTCATAATTAGCATTACCCCCTACATTACCATTTAATTTAAGTGTAACGCTACTTGCGTTAGTTGCCCCTAATCTATTACCACTAACAGAGAAAGTGTCGTTAATGTTACTTGTAGTACCTCCACTGCCATCTACTATGACATAACCTAAATCATTATTAGCACTACCAAAAGAAAGTTCAGCACTAGTAAAGGTACCTCCACCAATTCTATTGATTGTACTTAATTGTGGTGGTGGTGTTGGTGCTAATGATTTTAAAAGTCTATTAAATCTATCTATTGGTGTACCAGTTGGTGTAGTTTGGGAAAAATCCTCATAAATACCATCGTCATAAGTGTTGCTGAATTCGGCAGGACCTATCACACCAGCTACCGTTCCAGTACTCCCACTAGTCACCACATTACCTTGGTATTGCACAACATTACCGTTTGTTTCTGTTAGTGTTATTAAGACTGGTCTAACTACTGTACCTATATTTGTTGGTTTTATCGCAGTTATTTTTCCCGCAACCGTATCAGAAAGATAATATTTTGTATTCCCCGAAAGTGAATTCGAAGATGAGTCTGTCATCCCAGTAATGCTATCAACATAACCACTATAACATAAAACAAAACTATTAACATCAATTACATCAATAATTACACCTAACGCTTCTATTGTTGTATTAGATTGAGCAATTGTATAAACATATGAACTCCCATCATTTCCAATAACATCACCCTCAGAAAATCCATGTGAAATCTGTATAATTTTCTTTTGTATTCTAGTACCAGAAGATTCTTTAGCCTCATCAATTATAATAGATGGGTAGTTTAACACAATTGAATCACCGTTTGATTGTATTAATACGACTGGTTTTGATATTTGACCAATAATCGTTGGTTCTACATCAGTTAATGAACCAGCAGTGTCTGGTGATAGAAAGTAAAGAGTATTATTTGTTAATCCAAGACCTGTCACATCATAATAACCCATATAGGTTACATCAATTTCATTTGCATTAACAACACCACTTACAATACCAACAACATTATCACTACCATTAATTGATGCGATTGCTTTTACATAATTAGTACCATCAAATGCAACAACATCACCCTCACTAAAAGTGTGACCAGATTCAGTATATCTTCTTTTTATTGAATCACCACTTGATCCACCCGTTGATAATACCACCCAATTATTATTATTCGATAATTCAGATACTTTAACTATTTCAGATAGATTATTAAAATTGGAAATCTTTAGTTGATAAACAATATCTTCTTCAATACAATAAACAGACATACCAACCCTTCTTCTTCCAGAGCTTAATCCAGTATCGTCCAATCCATTTACTGAATCGATTGGAATTGAGTTTCTTTTATTAATATTTTCAACTTCTTGCCAACCCCCTATACCAAGATGACTATAGTGAGTTCCATACTCATCAAGTGCCGATCCTGTTACTATTGGTGAGGCTAATAATGTTCCTAATGGATGTGCCATCTTATGTAGTTGTGATTGTAAATGTTCCTGTAAGGAGATTATTAGTTCTTGATATTAAGAATTCTTCTTGATATCCAAATATGTTTGTAAATGTTATTGTTTTACTAGCAAATGCAGTATTAGCAAGTCCATTTATTGTAAAATTGGGTGTTCCAAAATGTGCGGGGTGTATAAAATAAAAGAACTCATTATTCAAATTCACAACAATATTACTCTTATTCTTAGATGTAGTTAATTCAGACTCCGCACTATTCTCATGTGATTTTATTATTGATGATATTGTATTATCGCTAGGAGTTGTAATTAAATTACTTGTGTCTCCGAAATAAAATCTTTTATGTCTCCAAGATATTGATGCACTAGTACTTATTGATTCGCCCTCAGAAGTTTGGACATTCATACTATATGACTCTGTTGCCTGTGTAGATACAAATGCTGGACTATGTTTTGAAGGAGTAACAGTATATGATACCACGCCAGATTGACTTATACCAGTTGGTGTGATTGTATTAATATTAACTGTTATTATTGTTATTGGAAATGTTTTTTTAGTTACACTCCAATTAATATCATCAACTGTTGAATTACCAAATTGCCTAGATGTTCCACCATTAATTACTAAACTAATAAGAGGTTCTTCTGGTGGATAAAAAAAATTCTCAATGAAATCACCTAATGTTTCACCCCCAACATTACCAGCATCACTAGGTTTTGTTGCCTTTTGTGTGATTGCTCTATTACCATCAAAAATAGTTTCGGCAATAGGTTTTGCTAGTTGTATTTTTCCATCTATCAAAGAAAGAGTATACCCAGATTGAGTAGTAAAACTTGACACCGTACCGTCAATTTCAACGTTTTTGGTTTTTAATGTCCCAATAAAATCTGTGGCACCAGATAGTGTTAATTCAGAATCTGGATTCTGTTTAAACTGACGATCATCTAAATCTGGTCTGGTAAAAAAACTTGACATATTTATATTTATACATAAATACATCAAAACCAATATAAAGTAAAAAAATAAAACCCACACCTCGTTATAGAGATGTGGGTTTTTATTTTAATATTTTTCAGGAAAAATCATAGTTGAACAAACTATCAAAACCGATTCCCATATGATTATTTACTGTTGGTGCTCAATCAACTAATATATAATCTGGAAAACTGTAGCGGGAGATGGATTCGAACCACCGACCTCTTGGTTATGAGCCAAGCGAGATGCACACTTCTCCACCCCGCAATATATTTTTTTGATGTACTAGTTGCTTTTTTCTAGAATTATTTTACAACAGGTTCTCCGTTACCAGAGTCAACTTTTTGTACATCCCAGTTAACAGGATTAATTGGTTGCAACGGGTAGCTAATTCCCATCCCCAGAGTCAAGGTAACTGGTTATGACTCGCTTCTTAAATTTCTTTTTATAAATTAAATGCTTGAGACTATAGCATCATCGACAAGTCTTGAGAGTATTATTTGTTCCCCCTTTGTCCAGCCAAGTTTCCTCGACTAACTCATCATCGCAAGTTATTTACGTTAACCAATCGTATCGTGAAAAACATTTTCTGCTACTTCATAACTACCCTACCCATTTCATGACAAGTTAACTGGATGCCCAGCATAATCATCTATAACACATATATGGCTTTGACACCAACACCCCGTTACAATAACGAGTTGTGCGACTTTCCGTTTTCACGCTCTAACACTTTTTCTTTTACTGTTTATCATACAATATTCAAACTATTATTGATTTTACAATTTTTATATTAGAGAGTTTTGAAGTTATGGTTAGAGAATAGCTTTCTGACTTTTGATCAAAAAATACTACACAACTCCATGTGAGTACCACCTCACGGTTTCAGACCCTTCGTTACTTATAACACTAACAACCATAAAGATTATTAGCTCCCCACTATATAAATATAATGGTTCTTATTCGTATTAACGAGTTAAGCCTTTCAACTGATCACCGCCCTACACCGTTGGTACAGTTATGGACTATGACCTTACACTTATTTCTATTGCTATTTCTAGCTCAATTCCGAAACCCTTACTTCGAAATTACCGTGACAGTTAACCGCTAGGCGCACCTGTTTTATTTGATCGGTAGATAGTGTATTGCTTACTTGTATCAACTAATGCTGATCGATAAACAAGACGAATATCATTTCTTGTAAACCTTTATCCTTATTTCTAAGTTTATCTTTTCAATACCCGAAGGTAGTGAACTTTCTATCCGTAGATAGAAGGGAGCATAAGCACCCCCAAATTTTTTAAATATTTCTTCAAAGAACGTTTTTGTTTTCCTTCCTTAAGAAGGTTCAACAAAGGTAATTAATATTTTTAGATTACCAAACCTAAAGTATTTTTTTATCTGATATTTCAGACAGGTGAATGTGAACTACCCACTGACAGCAAGCTGATCAGATGGGCTTCAAGTTTCATAGACTCGCCTAATGGCAACGCCTCCACTTGTTTTTGTTTATCCTCCGATTGCATCCCAAAACCAGAGTTAATTATTG
>Ga0222691_1000272_pt1 | contig 19810 bp, 28 predicted proteins | sample AntAcemetage1237_FD_179839 | JGI IMG/M metagenome (GOLD analysis project Ga0222691, IMG submission 179839) | Saline water microbial communities from Ace Lake, Antarctica - #1237 | ecosystem: Environmental > Aquatic > Non-marine Saline and Alkaline > Saline | place: Antarctica: Ace Lake... | reverse complement strand
AAATCCCTTACAATCGTTTTTCTGACACTTCACCGTGAATTTTGCTTCGGGTTTTTTTTTCGTATCAAATGAAGGCGGAATGGATGCTTCTAATTTTTCCAAGTCTTGGGTCAATTGATTTTTCAGTTCGTTACACTTTAAATTATAAATATGATAAAGTTTCCTTTTTTGTTTATTTACATCCATTTGTATTTTCCGACGATTTTCATTATACAATATACGCTTGGCTTGTTCTTGTGTTTGTGGAATACGACTTTGTTCGATTTGTAACAAAATCTCGCCTTGCTTCTTTTTGAGTTCGCTTTTGAAAAACGTATAATTGATGTTCTCAATAATAAACATATCTTCAAATTCATATTTACAATTCATACAATGTGGGTTATTGATCGATGTGGTAAAATAAGTTTTCATACAACTTTTACAACAAGTAAACTTGCATTCTTGGCGCGGACACGTAATTTCCGCGCGGGTCAAATACGTAAAGTGGTCACAGCAAATAGAGCAAGTCATAGTGGTAGTATAGTATTTTCTTTTCTTTTTTTATTTCAATTTTTATTTCAATGACGATACATTTTCATCGTCTTCTTTTTGCGACTACGCGGTACACATAAATAACCACAAAAATCCTTGTAATTCAATGTACCACCTGAATCGCGATTAGCCAATTCGGGGTCGTAAATGGGTTTTTGATCGTTATCCAAATGTGTACTAGGTTTGTAGCCGGGTTTGTGTGTCCACATACCATCGTCATTCAGTCTATAATAATGATAATCGCGCCCAGGCGCAACCACCAATGCCCCCTTATAATAGTTTGAAGGACACACATTCTTTTTTGTTGTTTGAAAAATATCTTTATTGTCTTTTAAGGTTCGTTTTATCATAGTAGGACAATTGAAATCTTTTTTTTCGAGCAAAGGCATTTTAGACGCATAGCCTGGTTGTGGACGACGACAAAACTTTTCTTTTTTGTATTTTTCTTTACATAAAAAATAGGCTTTATCGCTTTTTAAATTCAGAAAATACGTATAACAATTATGACTTTCACGAACAAACAAATTTTTATTGTACGAATAGTCTTGTGATTCAACCGACTCCATTAATATATTGTTTTATTTTAGATAAATGTTTATTCCAACTTAAATCATAAATAATAGTATTATACTTTTCAAATTGGTCAGCAGTTAGCTCGTCCTCATCTTCTACAAATTGTAAATAAGCTTGGACCCATTGGTCTTCCACAAACTTAAACAATTCTTTCAATGCATCGTTTCCACCTACCCATTTTCCTTTGTGGGAAATATATATTTTATTTTTGTCCATAACTTGAATCACATTATGTTCTAAGATATAGTCACACATTTGAATATATAACTCTTGTTTAGAATGCAATACAGACAATATATCTATGTTAGTCAAACATTGCTCATAACATTTAGGTGTAGACTTAACACCAGACTCTAACGCAGAGACCCTTTCTTTTAGTTTACGTATTTCTTCTAAAAGGTCGTCCATAATCTAGAAATATATAAAAAAGAATCATCAATTTTTTAATCTATGTAAACTATAATGAATTTCAATTCAGACCATTATAGTTTGGTGGACATCAAGAAAATGTTTAATATATTGGATAATGTAAATTTTTTCAAAGAGTTTACTTTACAAGACGTTGACTTGGTAAAGAAGAAACTATATTTGTATTACAAAAACGAATATCCGATGCGAGACAAACAAATACAAGACTTGCTGGATGTTTTGTCAAATCGGTTGGTAGAAGACCAATTTTCGTTGTCGCACGAAAAACCGAAAAGTGTTTTGGTAAAAAATACAGTAAAAGATAATTTGAACCCCAATTACAAAAACACCATATCACGAGTCACCGAAATAGATTCACAATATAGACCAACGTTATTTCAGTGTAATTATCCTGAAAGTTGTCTTTCGCCTTATTTGTCTCAAGCAAGCGAAACGATGTTTAGTTCTAAGCTAACCGACACCTTAAACAATACGGTTTCTTTGAAAGTATCCGCCATCAACATTCCATTTAGTTTTTATAATGTAGAAAGCAATCAGGGAAATTCGGTGTATAGTTTGTCGGGGGAACAACACATACCAAACGGTTATTATGATTTGAGTGGACTTCTTAGTCAATTACAAACCAGTTTTCTGAGCGTGTCTTACGATAGTATCACCGGTAAAACAACCCTCACCAATACAAGCGGGTCCGATCTTCAAATTACCTTTTATGACAACCAACAAAGTCTATTTCAAGATACACACATCAATCATTCGTTGGGTTGGATGTTGGGTTTTCGTAATATCACGTGTTCTGGGGACGATATTTATAGTTCATATACCATCAGCACCTCTATTACAAGCGAATACATCAGTTTTATACCAACTATAAAATATTTTGTCGTGACCGCCGATGACCATAACCACAATCAAAGCAGTAAATCATTAGTACAATTAAGTCAAGGAAAAGAATACATCAAACCCACTCCTTATTACAATAATGATACAAGCACTTATCGTCGGTCAAATACGTGTACTACAACAACCACTATCCACAATGAAGCTAGTAATAGTTTATGTTTAGATTCACTTAGTAAAAATGATTTGATAAGCACCAACTACGACCATCATAAATTAACTAAAAAACAATTATATACAAGAGCATCTATAAACGATACAAACCAAGAATCCTCTTTAAAAATAGAGCAACATGCGATGTCTAATATTTTGGCCATCATACCATTTGAAGCCAAATCATTGACTTGGGGACAAAGTACTTTTTTTAGCGACAAAAATCAATATGCGCGTGAATATCATGGACCAGTAGACATTGAAAAATTATCTATACGTCTATACGACGACAAAGGACATATATTGAACTTGAACGGTCAAGATTGGTCGATGACCTTATTGTCCAAGCATTTGTATAAGTATTAATAAAAATTGAAATAAAAAGGAAAATAAAGAAACGCACAATGATAGTTATTATTCGCGGATCTACATTAAACGTACATGACGACGGAACTATCCAGCGAAAATTAATATCGGGTAGATGGAAAGAAATAAAAAATAAAGCGAATCACAACAAGGGATATAATGTTATTTTGATAAATAAAAAACAATTTATGCGTTCGTCTATTATTGCCAATGCGTTTCTAGAATATAATCTAGATGAGAAAAAATATTTTATATCTCATCTAGATTTAGATCGGTTGAATTGTAAGTTAACTAATTTACGATTGATTGAAAAGACTTCACGCAAAAAACTCTAAAAAACTATTTTTGTCTCTGGATTCAAATGGACCCTTTGATTCTCCATGTTCAAACATAAGAATGGTTGGGAATCCTTGAATACCATACGTGTTCATCGTCTTTTTTTGTTCTTCTGTTCCATCACCTACATTTATTTTCATCATTTTGTTATTTCCCAATTCGTTGGATGCTTCGTCCCATTCCGGTTTCATTTTCTTACAATGACCACACCAATCGGCATAAAACAATACCAGTTGTTTGTCGTCTTGTTTGAGTTTGCTAGGTAATTCGCCACATGTGGTTTCAAATCCTTCATTCAAACGAAAGGTAACATAAATGAAATACAAAAAAACTAACAACAACACTAAAATCAACGTAAAATGAACGTCTATTTTTTTTATTTTTTTCAACATTTTGTTTAACAATTTATTCATTATAATAACCACATATAATTAATTTCCAATCTCGTCAATTTCTTTTTCAATAGATTTGAGTCGTTTGTCTACGGACGTTATTTTTTTATCCATAGAAGTTATTTTTTCGTTCATGGAAGTTATTTTTTCGTTCATAGGCGTCACCTTCTTATTTTCGAGTCCTTCTTTTTTATATTTATAGACATATGTCAAAAGAACAAATCCTAAAATAAAATACAAATACATATAGATATAAAGATATTATAATGTCACTTATTTAAACATTACTTTCTCTAATTGTTAGGACATAGCGCCTATCAAATTATTTGGATTGCTAGGTAATTTATTGGGAATACTACGTGTAACATTAGGCATAGTATCTGTCATTTTACTTAGACTATTAGCGGTAACATTAGGCATAGTATCTGTCATTTTACTTAGACTATTAGCGGTAACATTAGGCATAGTATCTGTCATTTTACTTAGACTGCTAGATAATTTATTTAGACTATTAGTGGAAACACTGGACGTAGTATCTGTCATTTCAGTTACACCACTTTTGTCTCCTCCAATCATAATTCCTTTTTTATGTCCAATGATAATTAAAATCAAAAGTAAAATCAACATAATCACTATAACAAAATTCATAAAATACGATAATGTTTTGTTCAATATTTTTTTTTTCTTTTTTTTATGTTTTTTTTTGTAAAAGGGACATTGTTTTGGCGTACTATAATTGAATATAGTTTTGTAACCATCTGGCTCATTTATACATTTGTATTTAAGACTAGGAACATATGGAATCATATCTTTTGGAATAATCTTTTTAAATGGGGTGATTTCAAATCCTAATTTTTTACCAAATACTTTACCTAACGATGCTTCAATACTCAAATCATGAAGTGAATTGAACGGTTTATTCAATCCTTTGATCACAACATTAATGGCACGAATCGTTTCATTGATAAGGAATTGTGGAGGAACTAAAATAAAAGTATTCATAAAGTGAACAAAGGTAGACTGCAAATAATAATAAAAAAATAAAAAGGATAAGCATAAAAGAATTAATATTGGAATAATACCCATTATATTTATTAAGTTATTTAATAAATATAATAAACGCTCTGTACTGGGATCGAACCAGTGACCTTGCGATTAACAGTCGCACGCTCTAACCAACTGAGCTAACAAAGCAAAATCCTCGACGGGACTCGAACCCGTAATCTTGTGATTAGAAGTCACACGCCTTATCCATTAGGCCACGAGGACATATATACAAGGAGCGGGATTTGAACCCGCGCATCCGAAGATAGTGGTGCTTGAAACCACCCCCTTAGACCACTCGGGCATCCTTGTATATAGTATCATATACTACTTCTTTATATTGTTTTTTATCATTATTTTAAGAGCAATGGGTGATATTTTTTGTTTGTAATACAAATTCATAAAATTATTATTTTCCATATTATATATATGAAATTTAAAAAAATTGTCTTACGCAAAACATCCGACCAACCTGCCGAAGTAATGTATGAAGATCATCGTGGAAAACAATACAAAGAATTAACCAACGATGATTTTAATCACTTGTTGGAAAAACTAAACTTCAATAACGACTTTGCTTTGCCCGACAAATTGGTACAAGATTTTGTCAACGATGGCTCTATGATGCCTAGTTTCAAACGAAGTCTATTTTTTAATCATGCTGATATGGAAGATTTGGTAAAAAACATCAAACCATATCGCAAAAAACGTCGACTACGACAAAACACCACCAAGAAAAAGAAAAAACCATCTAAAAAAAAAAGGAAAACAAATAAAAAATGACTTAAACATACGAAGGAAATATTATAAATATGTATGTGTTAAACGCCTTTTTAGCTACTATATTGTATATGTTTAGTATATCTTTTGGTCTATATATATCAGGGTATACTTGTAAACGTTTGACTCACGAAGAAATAATGGAAGAAGAAGAAAAAGAGAGACAAATGTTACAACATATGGAACTATTAAATTTTCCTCATTTGTACGAAGATGAACTAAAGGATTTGTCTCTAAACCCAACGTTGACCCCCGAACAACTAAAAGGAGTTATCATTGAAATGGACGTGCCAATGAATGAAGTTATTATGTATTATGATAATAATACTTTTTGTTATTACACCAAAAACGGAGACATTGGATACAAATATTTGAACGTAGTTTGTCGTAAATACGTTATTGACAATCATTGCAAAGAATTATACAAAGAAGGACCCGAACCTGTGGAAGAGGTCAAAGAATTAAAGGTTAATGATTGTTTTACTAAAATAAAACCAAAACCCACCCGAGAATCGAAACAAATCAATAAGTTCATTCATATGGGTACATTCGATGATTATTTCGAATCAAAAAAGGTGGTGCCAAAATGTATATTGTCATTTAAGGATTATTTTTCAAGTAAGTAATATAACCAATACTTTTTATAATATGAAACGAAGAACCCAGTTGTTTTTTAGCGATGTCATACGCTTTTTTTTCTTTAGGGGAAAGTTGTTTTAAATAATCATCCACTTTATCCATATTATAATTATAATTTAAGAAATTAAATCAATTTTATATATAAATGATTCGTTATATTGAATTGAACAATATGGAAACTCAATACACTACGTTAAAACAAACTATAGAGTCTTTCTATGTATCCCCATTCAAACTTATCATAGAGACAAAACATATATCTAATGTGTCCATGTATATGGTGACCGATTTTGCGCTTTTTTTGTATCGACTAAAACAACGTGACCCCCAATATTTGACTCATACTACCATTCATGTTTATTCAGAATTCATTTATAATTTACTCTACAACTTATTTACTTATTTGTCTCGACCCATTGCTCCTGTAAATGTTTTATATTTTGAACAAGAGAATATAAAATATATTAAAACCTTTTATCCGTAATATGTATATGGACTATGAATATATACAAGATGAAAATCATAATGATTATATAGACAGAATTATAGGTTTGATTCAAAGCAATTCACAAACCAATAGTATGAATCTATTCATACACAAAATTATAAAACAACCAGAAGAATACCAGATTTTATGTAATGCTTTGTATTGGTTTATTAAGGAAACTCCTATACAACAAGGTGGTAGTGATTCACCTTCATTAAAACGAGCAAGAACAGATTCACCAGAAGTAGCACCAGAACCAGCAGTAGCAGCCGTATCAGAAGAAGCAACAGGAGCACCCCCGGAAGTAATAGCAGAATCAGGAACATCAGCAGAAGTACCAGCCGCACCAGCAGTAGCAGCCGAATCAGGAACATCAGCAGAAGTAGCACCCACTACAAAAGATTATCAAGACAAAATAATCAAAAACTTAGAACAACTAAAATCTAAAACATTTATTACTATTCCATATAAAAATAAATTACTTATAGATCAAGGTTTCAAGCAATCTAACTATAAACATTATTTATCATTTTATATAATAAATCAACAATATATATGATATTAATCTTACTATTATGTCTAGTAGCAGGGTTTAAATATTTTTCTTTCCAAGAACATTTTTGTCAGTGGTTGCCTAAAATGGAAAGGGCAAAAAGAACACGAGATGACGCCAAAAGAAGGTATTTTCAAAAAGAAGAAGAATTAAAAAATCAACTACAAAAGGTCCATGATAAGCAATACGAAATAAATATGAGTAATTCTGATTTAGAAAACTCTTTCGCAAAAGCAACAACAAAATTTGAAAATGTATTGAATGAATATGAAAATTTGTCTCAACAATTAAATAAGACTACCATAAATCACGACAATTGTGAAAAAATGAATAAATTAAAACTTAATGCTATAAAAAAGATATATAGTTAATATATGTACATATTGATTATTCTTTTATGTATAACCATTTTGTTTCGAGACAAAAAGGAAGGTTTGTTTAAAAGAATAGGCTCAAGAGTTAGAAAAGCATTAGAGCGAGCATTAGAGAGGGCAAGAAGGGCAACGCAACAAGCATTAGAGCGAGCAAGAAGGGCAGCGCAAGAGACATTTTATCGAACAAGAATATGTGCAGGAATATTAGTCCAACATACAGGGGTTCTTCGTGATCGAGATATGTGGAAAAGGCGTCTTCATGATATTGAAAACAGAAGTGCTTATAATGACCCTTCCTTTGGCAATAATGTATTTTTTTCTTACTATAAAGACGATATGAATTTACTAAATCGTAATATAAATGAAAATGAAACACTTAATAATGAATTGAACGCTATATTAAAACGTACAAAAATTTTTCAAAACAAAAACAAGGTTTTGGCGGAAAAATTAAAACAAGAAAACACTCCTTTGAAAGAATGTAATATGAATAAGGAACTCACCGACAATGATTATAATATATTGAATTAAAATATATTTACCTATTGTAATGAGTGATAAGTTAGTAGAATATTCTTTTTATTTGACCTATGCGTTTTTAGTAACGACCGGCACCATTACATTTATTGAGTCTATGCGAACCAAAAACGAGTCTATGCGACACATATTGAATTTAGAAACATGTATTTCTATTGTGGCCGCATTTTTTTACGGCAAATTTGTCACCGAATTCGATAAACCAACCATCGATTACAAAAGCATCAACTTGAATCGTTACGTAGATTGGTCGATAACCACCCCAATTATGTTGCTGGTATTGATTTTAGCCTTTCGATATAACACCGACAAAAAGGCTCAAGTAAAATTCACAGATTTCATCGTTATATTAGTACTGAATTATGGTATGTTGGGTACTGGATATATGGGGGATATTGGTAAATTGGCACGTATACCCGCCACCATATTTGGGTTTGTTTTCTTTGGCGGACTATATTACTTTTTGTATTCGTTTGTAAAGAATAACCCCAACAATAAGTTGTTGTATAGTGCCTTTTTTATTTTGTGGTCTTTGTATGGCGTCTTTTATTTGATGGAAGAACAATCACGTAACATAGGATACAATATATTGGATCTATGTTCCAAATGTTTTGTAGGGATTTACTTCTGGGCTTATTTTACAAAAATATTCCATTAATGTATATGCGATTTATCTGTATAGAACATAATATCATTTACAACACCAATTATAAGAGCAATTACATTATAGACATTCCTGAAATAAGTTATTATAATCTTGGGGATTATTTATTTTATAAAACCACTTAAAAAGAAACACTATAATATAGTATGTTCTTGTAGCTCAGTTGGTTAGAGCGATGGTCTTATGAGCCATAGGTCATGGGTTCAAGTCCCATCAGGAACATCACACTAGCAATAGCTCAGTTGGTAGAGCGACGGACTGTAGAGGATATGGTTTTCCGTTGGTCGGGTGTTCGATTCACCCTTGCTAGATTTGTTCTTGTAGCTCAGTTGGTTAGAGCGATGGTCTTATGAGCCATAGGTCATGGGTTCAAGTCCCATCAGGAACATTTTTTAATACCATAACAATTAAAAAACTTATGGTATTAAAATTGATTTGATCCGTTTCTTCTTTCCCCATTCAATATGTCCATATTGCGATTCAAGTGTCAAGAAACCCAATTGTTGGAGTCATTGAAATACTTTTCGCAATTACATCGTCACGACGATAATAAAACGTTGGATATATATTTCAAAGAATGGTTAGATACCAACAAGGCACTGGTTGATAAAGAGCGTCAATATTTAGAAACCCATCAATATCCATCTAACATAGAAGACAAATTATACAAAAGCATTAAATATTATTATATTAAAAAATATTCGACGGAGGTCGACCGACCGAAGGTAACTAAACGTTCGTATGAACATGTACCCAAAGAACTCATGGAGCAAATACGACAAGACATTCACGCCCATTGGAATGAAAATCCACGGTTCAAGCCATCGCATAGTTTTGAAGCATTCAAACGCAACCACTCCTTTGATGAAAACAAACTAAAAAAAGCATATAAAAATCAATATTATCAAATAAAAACAAAAAAATAAGTTATATATATATGTCCTTATTAGCTCAAGGGTCTTATGGTTGTGTATATTATCCGGGGTATTCATGTAAGAGTAAAAAAATGGATAAAAAATATGTCTCCAAATTATCACGCGACGACAAGGAAAGTCAGGTCGAATACAATATGAGTAAAATCGTTAAAAAAATCCCAAATTACAGCAAACATTTTATAGTCATCGAACGAAAATGTAAAGTAAAACAACCTAAAATAAATAAAATAAAGAGTGGTTGTGAATTTATCGAAAAGCGTGATTATCCATCGTATGTGTTGATGTATTCCAAATATTTGAAGTCTAAGGAACTCCACAAGATAATCATGAATGAAATTCTAACAAAGTCAACCCTTATTCAACTTACTCAAATCATTTCGAATCGTATTCGTGAACTATTATCGGTTGGAATTATTCATATGGATTTACATTTTGCTAATATTTTAGTATCCGATAAAAATAATCGTCTATATGTCATCGATTTTGGATTGGCATTGGATAGTAATCGTTTTTTTATAGGAGGTAAAATAAATACAAGTTATATAGAGAGCAAGTGGCATCCTTACACTACCAATTGGCCTTCTTTTTGTCTCGAATACATATTTATATCTTTGATAGTAAAGGAAAATCAGACCTTAACTAAACATAATATATTTTCCACCATTAGCGATTATTATAACAACCACAAAGTGCTTAATACTCTATTGGATAAAACCTATGTTGAAGAAACCTATGAATATTACAAATTCCTTGAAAACAATAGCTCAGAAGACAATCTTAAATTACTTATAAGTTCATCCAATACATGGGACCATTATAAATTGGCGTATCATATTTTGAAATATATGAGTCTAAAATCTATTGAGTTTATAGAATTTAAGTGGTTGTTGTTATTGATGATGCATCCTATACCTACATACCGTCCCACTGAAGAAGAACTAGGCGAACATTTCAAACATTATTCGGAACTTTTTCAAGACAAATCTAATACAAAACATATTATATTTAAAGATTAATACTTCTATATAAGTAATGGTTCTTAACAAAATAGGTGGAAATAAAGGTAAAAAAGTTGCGCGAAAAGACAACGTTCAAAAAAAAACTCGTTTGATGACTCAAGACGGTGAGCAATATGGAATGGTAACCAAAATGTTGGGAAATAGTCAGTGCCACGTATTTTGTTTAGATGGAACTACTAGACTATGTATTATACGAAAAAAATTTACCGGTAAGCACAAAAGTCAGAATTTTTTAAAACCCGGAATTTGGGTATTGGTTGGACAACGAGATTGGGAATCAAGTCACAAAGACAAAATGGAAAAATGCGATTTACTCGAATCTTACAGTGAATCGGACAAACAAGTAATTTGTCAACAATCCAATGTAGATGTTGGATTATTGCAAGAAAAAAAACTAGAAGGTGAAGAAACAGATGATCAACAAGAAGACGATATTATTTTTGTAGACGATATTTAAACTTTACGAATCGTTTTATTTTTTTTTTGTTCATTTTGGCGTCGTGTTTGTATCTGTTTTTCATTTTGTAAAACAATAAATAGCGAACTATAATCTTGAAAAATATCAATACTTTTTTCATAAGGTATATCTTCTACTTTTTGAAAAGTGCTCAGGCAATTTGACAATGAATTATGATCTATGAATTCACTCAAATTGGGTTCGTTGAAGTGGTATTTATATATACCAGTCACAATGAATTTGCGACCATCTTCCTTTTTATTTTTCAAAATATGACTCAACAAAAGGTCTTTGCTTAAAATGGATTTTGGAATACTTACGTCAATTCTTTTGTATTGTTCTAGTTTTTGGTTAATGACATAAAAAAAAAACAAATGGAGGTCTTTGACCGGCGTTTTATCAAACACATTCGTTTTTTGTAAGTGTTCTATTTTTTCTTTTAGTTTATGATGATGTTCCTTTACATCTTTTTCAAAATTCATTATAACTATTACATATTATTTTTATTACATTATTACGAGGTAAACCATTTGGATTCATAGGACAACATTTCGGCATTTTCTTCGTATTCGTCTTCTTCGTATTCATTTTCTTCGTAGTCATCGCATTCTTCTTCTTCATCACTTGGTGGGTCAACTGAATAATCGCTTAAATAACCGTTTTGTTCTAGTCGCAATTCTCTTTCTTGATCCCATCGACGAACTAATTGTTCCAAAAAATATTGTTTCTTTTGATTCACATACATTTCATCTTCTTCTTTTCGTTCTTCTAATGTAAGCGAATCCACCACACCTTCCTTGGTGAGTTTAATCCATCCCTTCTTAATACGCTGTTCGCGCTTCTTACGCTTGATTTCAACCTTCTTGAACAATTTACCAAAATCCATTTTTGTTTTTGGAACCGCTTTAGGTTGTGCCAATTGTGGGAACAAATCACGAGTAGGTGGTTTGACCTTCAGGTTGCGTTTTTGTGGTGGTACGTAAGACATCGTGTTGCGTTTTTGAGGTGGTACGTAGGTCATTATGACATTATTTATTATTATTTTTTCATTTCAATTTTTATAATATTTTATTAATATAATGTCTATTACTACCTTAAAACGAAAAAGTGCCGCCAAATATGGTAGACACTCAACCAAAAATGGTTTTTCGCTTAACAATTCGCGGCGAATAGATGCTCATTCGAATCAAGAACAAACTCAAACACCTTTTCGTGGGGTCGACCCCAAAGGTCATGGTGGATATTATGGTGAATATAAAATACACATCAATCAATCTCAATACAACAACACCTATGACCCCTTTGACCAAGCACAACCAACCACACTAAGCAATCATGCATTATTGTCTAAGAAGCTTCGGCCTTTGTATAGTGGTTATCCTACCAACGTCGTTCAACCTACTAAAGAACCAGATTATGAAACCTTTGTTCAAGGTAAAGTGGCCGATTTGAAGCACAATAATCAACAGTCTGGAACGTATGGCACCTATCAAAAAACAACAGGACCAATGGATTACGATACATATATAGCAACTCGACTAAAAAAAAACAAATGTTTGGCTCCTCCTAAACTTACATTTCCGCCCCGAATACAACGAAACAATGTGATGGGTTGTTACAAAAACATCACTTATGAACAATACAAAAACCAACAAGAATGTTAAAATTTATCTACAAATATCTTTCCATACGACTGGTGTTGGGTTTCATAATCATATGGGTTTAAAATATAATAGTGATGTTCCAGATAAAATATTATACGTTTAATATGATAATATTTTATCATTGTCAAACATTCTAAACAAGGCGCCGAATTGTATGAGATATTATCGTATTTCACTCGTGAGATGTAAAGAGTTATTTTTTTGAATATTTTATGTATTTTATGTTGCTTGTGTTTTTTGGACAATTGTTGATTTAATTTAATCAATACCGACATTTCGGCATGACAAGTACACGTCTTGATGTCGTATTTGTTTTGATTATATCTACTACGGTCTGTATTGTAACCACGGGCAATAATTTTACCACCACACGTAGCAATACATCCATGTTGATACAACAAATTAGACTTACGAGCTTCATTCAAGCACAATGAATATATGCGCTGATTTTTTAGCGACAGCATATACTATATATTTTTTTTTGTTTAATTCAATTTTATTTATTATATATATATGAAATGTATTACTAGGAAAGTATTTAATAAATATAACTCGCGACAATTGACTAAAAAAAATATCTACGAATTCAAACACCATATGACTAAATATTTGTCTCCAGAACAAATTATGTCTTTGAAATGTAAACGAAATGATGTGCAAAATTATAAAAAAAAACGTCCCCCAAATGAATCATCGCCTTGTACACAAAAGATTTTATCCAACATTATGGGATATGTTGAACCACTAAAAGAAATCATATTCATAAATCAACAAGAATCTTTTTATTCTATCACGACGAATTATCCCACCTATTATTACAAAAGAGAGGACAAAGAATATGTAGTATTGGATGTAAATAAGTTAAGCAAAGACTTTGATTTTTTTAAAATAGGACACGTTGAAATTAGTCCTTCGCGCGAATATTTGATATTCAATGTAGATTTTGTTGGTAATCGATTATATCATTTATTTATGAAACGTTTGTTTTCGGACGAAATCGTTGAATTAAACACATTTGTATCCGCAAAAAAAATGTTAAGTGTTCACGAAATGTTTGATAAATCAAATAGTGATTTCTTTGTATGGCTAAATGACCACACCATTTGTTATACCATTAATAATATTTCTTACAATACACATAAAACATATTGTTACGACATTTTTACCCAAAAAAATACATTGGTATATCAAAACAAACATACATTTGTTGATATAAAATCTACTCTGGAGTATAATTTGCTTTATGATTTGGATTATAATAGCGATGAAGTATATTTACTCGAAGACAAAAAGACTTATCTATTGATAAAGCGAAAAAAAGACGTATCGTATCCATTTATACAACACTACGAGGGCATATGGTATATACACGAAAAAAATAAAGGCAATGATATAATCAAAACCACTCAAAATTTTAAAACATTCAAAGTATTATACAAAAATAAAGATCAAACCATAAGCCAGTGTATAGTTTATCATAACAAAATATATTTTATTTTGTCGGATCACGCAGTCTATGTATTAGATCCAACTCCCAGAAAAATCGTAGAAGATGAAATACATATTTTCAAATTTGGGAATATATATTGTGATAAATTAGACATTATACGGCATTCTTATTTGACACCAGAATTCATTCAACAATATAATATACGAACGCATCGTATTAGTCCTTACAAACCAAGAAATCAACCCTATGTAGAAAAAAAGGTCTACATTAAAAAAATGCTACAGTTTACATTAATGTATAAAAAGGGACATAATTTAAAACATTCTAAATGTATTCTTTATGGATACGGTTCTTATGGAGACAATCTTGATAGAGGATATTTACCCTTTATATATGAATTGTTGAATCAGGGATTTTTAGTAGCATTTGCTCATATTCGTGGTGGTGGTGAATTTGGATTCAAAGGGTATGATGAAGGTCGCTTGTTAAATAAAAAAAATACCTTTTATGATTTTATAGATATCATAAAGTATTTGTATAAACATCACTATACAACCAAGGACTTATTAACCATTTGGGGACGAAGTGCCGGTGGATTATTAATTTCGTGTGTGTTAAATATAGAACCAGATATTTGTCATTTTGCTATATTGGGTGTACCCTTTATTACCCCTATACTTACTATGAAAAATAAACGTAACCCATTAGGATTTGAATCTCATACTGAGTTTGGTGATCCTCGTATAGAGAGTCATTTGAAGTATTTACAATCATATGATCCGTTGTCGAACATAAATCCTGACGGACTATATCCAAATATATTTATTTATACCAATAAAAATGATACATTAGTCCCTTACAAAGAATCGGTAATGTATTACAACGCTCTAAAAAAAATAAATGTATTCAAAGAAGGCAAAAAAAACATTGATTTGTTTATTGACCCCTTATATGGACACGAGCAAGGTAGTTCTACTGAGAAAAAAAATGAATCCTTTGCTCGCATTATTGAGATGATTTATAAATATTATAAAATTGAATAAAAGGATTAATATGATATAATATATGCTTCACTTGTATTTAGGACCGATGTACGCTGGAAAAACCACTAAATTAATCCATATGTATAACTCCAGCAAAGACTTAAACAAGGTGATTATTGATTTTGAACCAGTCGAATATTGTTATGAAGGTAAAGTAAAAAATCATAATAATATTGAAATGAATGCTATAAAAACAAAAAAATTATACGATGTATTGTCCATTTATAAATGTAAAGGAAATTTTGCGTTGTCTCATGATATGACGAATGTATATGACTCGACTTTAAATGAACCTGAATTATATAGATTAAGTGACCAAATAAGGGAAGCCAATAGTATTTATATCAATGAAGCCCAATTTTTCCCCGATTTGTACGATTTTGTTTTGGAACAGTTAAAACAAAACAAACACCTATATTTGTATGGATTAGACGGGGATTTCCAACAAAAAAAAATAGGTTCCTTATTAGATCTGATTCCATATTGCGATAGTATATGTAAGTTGAATTCATTATGTGAACGATGTAATCAATCCGCTATATTTTCGAAGCGAATAGTAGACAATATGGAACAATATTTTCCAGATGAAAATGCATACATTCCGCTTTGTCGTAATTGTTTCTATATAGTATGAGTGTCCCAGATTTTTGGGAAGCCAATAGCGAAAGCGACGAAGAAAATCCTAAAATTTCATTTGAACAAATGAAAAAACAATTACGCGAATATTATGACCCAAGCATAATTCATACATATTCATCCGCATTGGATATTTTAGCCAGTTTTATCAAATGCCAAGCGTTTATATACAATGAGGCTAGTAACTTTTGCCGATTTCGATTGAATATGCTAATGTTTCCATGTATTTTTTTGTCGTCGGTTTGTAGTATATTTTCGAATACATCATATCCAATCATTTATGTATCAGGAATGAATGCTTTTATTTCTTTTTTATTGGCGATTGTTAATTTTTTGAAATTGGATGCCAACGCCGAAGCCCATCAAATATCGTCGAACCACTATTCTAAATTACGAACCATTTTGGAATTTTCTTCAGGGGAAGTATTATTATTTTCAAATCCATTGCTACAAATAGACGGAGTTGAAAAGGAAATGGATATATGGAAACAAATGAATATTTTACACAAAACAAATGAAAAATCGTGTTTGTACGATGATTATTATATTCGACACCAAGCAAAAATAAATAGTCTATATGAAGAACGTGACAAAATAAAAAAGGAAATGATAATCCGTCTTCAAGAAAAAATATTCGATATAAAGAAAAAAGTAATCGAAATTCGCGAAAGCAATCGTTTTAGTGTGCCAAAATACATTATGAACCGATATCCAGTTATTTTTAATATTAATATTTTTTCTTTTATAAAAACCGTTCATGATTACAAAAACGCATGTATAAGCACTTTAAAAAATATCAAAAACGAGATTCGATATCTCAGTGGAAAAAAAAACTTAACCAAAGAAGAACAACAAAAAATAAAATTATTGTATGAGGAAAAATTAGATATTATGAAAGAATTGTTTGCCTTAAGTAGTACTTATAATTTGATAGATATAATGTTTCAACAAGAAATAAAAAATAACATTTTATTCAAAAAATATTTTTATTTGTTTTACTTACAAAAAATAACAAGTATAATAGGTTACAACGTATTACCACCTGATTACAAAGACCCTTATGATTGCGGATATGTAGACAAAAAAACAAATAAATCTTTGTTACGAAAAATTCTCAATACATGATATTTCGGTTTTCAATTCAGTAGCTAAATCAAACCATTTTTCTAATTCGCCTTCTTCTTCTTTTGTAATATAAGGTTCAATCGGATAAAACCGGTCTAATAATACCCATAAAAATAAAAGAATTATTATTATTTTCATTATATAATGAACATAAATTTTAATTCAGAAGAAGAAAAAAATAACAATAAAACCAAAGATATAGGTCTCTGGTATATTATATTAATATATGTATTCATTGTTTTGGGTCTTTTTATTTGGGCCTTACTTCGATTTTTTATGGATAAAAAAATACCTTCCTTGCTTTATTTAATTATTATATTACTTGTAGGTATTTTTATGTTTGGATTTTTGATATCTTTTGAAAAGCTATATCAAAATGTTATTTTGACCTATATTGTAATTACTTTTTTTATTATGATTTGGTCTTTATGCTTTAACAAAAGTCCCTTAGGACCGCTCAAGATTCTTCGTCTTATTAACTTCTTTTGGTTCAAACCATTAAAATTACTTATTATTTTTTTTAGTTTATTCATATGTTACGAATCTTTGAAAAGAATATTCTTTATGTTATTTGAAAAAACAAATCATAAAATTCCTGACTATTATTATAACGGATTATTTATGAGTGGAATCATAGTACTTATATATTCTGTATACAAAGAATTATTATTATTCATAATTATTTTTATGATTCTATCTGCTACATTGTCTTATTTTTTACTTGGAGTCAAAAATAATTTTGGTTTACCATACAGACTCAAATCTCAATTTAATATGAATTGTAAACAGGAAAATTGGATGTTCATATTTTGTATTCTTCTTGCTTTGATTAGTTGGGCAATTATTTTATTTTTTATTATTATTGTTGTTATTTTTTTCATATTGTTGACTCATTTTATACTATGGATTTATAGAATAAATCTTATAGATTTTTCTGACCATAAAAATTTATCTAAAATGTTTAGTCCAATTCAATTCATGTAATTCATCTATTTTGTTTTTCACCATTTCTTCTTGTTTTTGAAGTTGTATTTCTCATTTAGATTTTTACCCTTCTGTTTTTAAATCTTTTTGTCGTTGAGTTAAAACAGCTATTTCTGCATTTAATTTACGCGATATTTCGTATAATTTGTGGCTTTTGTTGTTGCCGCTGTTTTTTTCTAGTATTATTTGCCATCTTTTTTTCCCTTATCTTAACTTGCTGTATTTCTTTTTCATATTCCTTTATTTTTGCCTCATTATCTTTGATCATGAATGGGTTTCGTAAAGTTCTTCTTCTTTTTTGTAAGCGAGATATTTTTTTATTTAAAAAATTATAGGTTTTTTTAAATGTTCGGGTTGATTTATGAGAAGTATTTGTCCTGTTATTTGCTGTCTTTTTTGCTTCTTCTCTTGCATTTTTTGCTATTGATTCTTCTTCTGCTGGCATAGAGTGTGCTGGTGCTACCTGTACTGGTTCGGCTGCTCCTTTATTCTCGGCCTCCACTCGAGCTTCCTTTGCTGCTGCTCTTGCCTTTTTTGCTTCTTCTCCTGCCTTATTTGCTGAATACAATGCATATTTTGAGAAGGCCGCTGCTTGTCGTGCTACTTTTTTGACAAAGGCACTTGCTGCTTCTTTTGCGACAAAGGCATCTGCTGCTTTTGCTACTGCTGCTTTTGCGGCTGCTTCTGATGCCAGTGCTGAGTTTGCTGCTTTTTCTGCTTCTGCTGCTGCTTTTTCTGCTTCTGTTACCTTTAATTCTACTTCATTATTTCCTGCTGCATTTAGTGCTTCTTCTGCTGCTTTTTCTGCTTTTTCTGCTTCTTCTGCTGCTTTTTCTTCTGCCTTTAGTCCTGATGCGACTGATGTCAGTACTGCTTTTATCGCATTTAGTGTCTCTTGATCTGCTCCTACTTCTTGTGCTGCTTGTAGTGATGATGCTGCTGCTGCCGCAGCTTCTGCCGCATTTTTTTCAGTTTCTGTTGCTGCTTTTGCTGCTTTTGCTTCTGCTCCTTCTGCTTTTTTCGCATAAAATCTTCTTCGTAGTGCTTTTTCTGCTTCTGTTGCTGCTCTTACTGCTACTTCTGCTGCTTCTGCTGCTTCTTTTGCCGACGCATGTTTTGTTTTAAGTTCTGTTGGTACTGCTTTTGCTGCTTCTGCTGCTGCTTTTGCTGCTTCTGCTGATACCTTTGCTGATAATACTGATACCGTTGCTGCTTTTAGTTTTTTTTCGATTACTGCTGATAATACTGATGCCGTTGCTCCTTCTGCTACTTCTGCTGAACTTAGTGCTTTTCCTGTTGCTTTTGATGGTAGTAGTGTTTCTGCTGCTTGTATTGCTTCAAAGACTGATTTTGCTGATGCGTTTGCTTTTTGTAATGATGTGTTTGCTAATTCTGCTGCTGGCGTAGCTGATGCGTTTGCTGCGTTTGCTTTTTCTGCTGCTTTTGATGGTGGTAGTGGTGATTCTACTTGTTCTCTATTTTTTAAAAAGGATAAGATATTTTTTATATAATAATTTAATTTTTCATTAGATTCATCATTCATTACTATGTATGGTTCCGTTATTGTTGATGTTGACTGTACTGATGATGGTGTGTTGTCCTCCCCCAGTGGGGGCTCAGAGACTGATGATGATGGTGTGTTGTCCTCCCCCAGTGGTGGATCAGAGACTGATGATGGTGTGTTGTCCTCCCCCAGTGGTGGCTCAGAGACTGATGATGATGGTGTGTTGTCCTCCCCCAGT
>Ga0222691_1000263_pt1 | contig 20451 bp, 27 predicted proteins | sample AntAcemetage1237_FD_179839 | JGI IMG/M metagenome (GOLD analysis project Ga0222691, IMG submission 179839) | Saline water microbial communities from Ace Lake, Antarctica - #1237 | ecosystem: Environmental > Aquatic > Non-marine Saline and Alkaline > Saline | place: Antarctica: Ace Lake... | reverse complement strand
TAGATAAGGCTAATATCTTTTTCGCTACTCCTTGTTATGGTGGACTTCTAACAGACCAGTATTTTTTAAGCCTGTTTCGCACATTTCAAGAACTAACACAAAGAAAAGTTAACTACAGTATCACTACTTTACGTAATGAAAGCTTAGTTACACGCGCACGTAATATCCTAACAGCGATGTTTATGGGTTCTGGTGCAACACATCTATTCTTTATTGATGCAGATATTGAATTTAATCCAGATGACGTATTACGAGCAATCACTATTGACCAGCCAATTGTGGTATCTGCATACCCTAAAAAAGCATTACCAATTCAATATGCAATAAACTTTAAGTTTATTGATCCAGTACAAAAACAAATCAGAAATATTCCGGGGGCTGTAGAAGTCCTAGATGCAAGTACGGGTTTCTTTTGTATTAAGAGGGAAGTTATTGAGAAGATGATGCATGAGATGCCTGAGCTTCATTATAAAAATGATAGCAACTTAGACCCTAAATTTCAGCAATACTGTTATGCTTTGTTCGATACGTATATCGACCCAGAGGATAATAGATACTTATCTGAAGATTATACCTTCTGTCGCAGATGGCAGAAAATGAATGGTCAGATTTGGCTTGATCCTTTCACTAAACTTAATCACGTTGGTTCTTATACCTTCGAAGGTGATGTGTCTCAAGTTATATCTCAGGGTAAGTAATGAATATTTTTAGAAGAAAGAAACTAATACCTACTCCAGAAGAGGCGTTAGACTTTGCTATCAGAGATATTCTAGTTAAATTAGATTCTTTATATGAGATGTATGAGCCTGAAGTAGTTATCAGTACATTACTTACTCATATACAGCACACGTCCAGAGTTGCACATAGTGGAATTAGTAATCTACAAGTATCTGAAGTTATGTATCAGATTGCAGATGACTATGCTACTAAAGAGGAAGTAGAATCCCCCACTCAAAAGTAACGGAACTACGTTCCAGGTGACCACCTTATAGAACTACGTTCTAGCATTTATCTAAGATGCGGAGCATTGTTCATAAGGTGTTTCACTACGTGATTAGCGTAGTTTCAAATTAATCACAAATAATACTAGCATACATTTACTAGAAATACCAACCATATTTTATGATATTTAAAAGGAAACACCACTAGTCGAATATAATGTAAAAATTACTCGACAATTCGATTGGTACAGAGTATAATATTAAAGATGCAAAAACTTAGAATGTTTCAACAAAGATTTAAAATAGGATTAAACTGGTATCTCAAAGCAGGACCAGAATTTATATATTTTGAGAAAGGATATGACTGGGCGGTACTATCTTTATTTTGCTTTCAACTAAGGAGTAGTTGGTAATGGACGAATCAACATTAATGTTACCTGTCAATTCTAAAATGACAGAAGAACAAATAGAAAAACTTTCAGATTGGATTAGATACTATGGAGCTTTCGATGCTTTTGAAAAAGTATGCTTCGTAACTAATAATAAGACTATAGTAATCAACATAGGAGAATAGACATGACAATAATGAAATTTCCTGTAGTAGGAATAGAAAGTGAAAAAGATATTGATAAGATCGAAGAATTAATTAGAGAGAATAAGTTCTTCGCTCAATTTGAACAAGTTAATATTGTTCATATCAGGTGTACAGACGATGATCCTAATACTATTTATAGGTCTAGAGAAGTTATATTAAATGACTAAGATACTAATGTCTGCCGATTGGCACATTAATCTACATAAAAAGAGTGTACCTTATGACTGGCAAATTAATAGATTCAAAATGTTTTTTGAGTCTATTTATGCTTTGGAGCCTCAACATGATATACATATTATAGCAGGCGACGTATTCGATAAAAAACCTCAGACAGATGAAATTTGTTTATTGCTGGATTACTTAAACAAATGCACCATACCTACATACATAATTCCAGGCAATCATGAGGCAACGCGTAAGGGTGAGTCGTTCTTAGAACACTTTATCACACACAATGCCGTTAATAATGACCTTGTTAAGATTTATACCAAAAATACTCGGGTAATTTACGACGATTTCGGGATTCAATTCTATCCTTATGGTGAAATGCAGAAGAATAACCTGCCTGAGCACCATCCAGAAGATATACTTATCACCCACATTCGTGGAGAGATACCTCCACACGTAACAGAAGAGTATGATTTCGAACTAATTCGTCCTTGGAGATTAACTCTTTTAGGAGACTTACACTTTTATCATAAGTATAAGGACTTCAATGTTTGGTATCCAGGAAGTCCTATGAACGTGACTTTCGATAGAAACCCTACTCACGAGTACGGTGTTTTATCCATTGATAGTACAAATATGAAGCCAGATTTCATTCAATTAGATTTACCTAAATTACTTCGTGCAACTATTAGTGTTGGTGAGGACATGGTTAAAGATAATTGGAATCATGTTATTTATGAAGTAACTGGTAGTGTAGATGAATTAGCTAAGGTTAAGGATAATGTCCTATTAGATAAGAAGATTGCCCATAAGCCTGACGAAGATAGTGTATTAGATTTAAAAGATTTATCTGTACTAGACGAGTTAAAGCTTTACTTAGAGTATAGTAAAGTAGAAGATGTTAGTGGTATAATGGTAGCATTTGTAGATTTAAATATAGGAGTAGAATAGATGAGTTGGGGTTACCATCTTATATTAGATTGTAGACAAGGTCGTAATATAAATAAAGATAGAATACTTGCACCAGATAATATTATTGATTTAAGTATTGGAAGACAGGCTTAGTGTTAGAACTAAATAGGGTATATTGGGCGTATAAGGGTGGTACCTTTATGCGACCAGAACAATATAAAGGTGTTCATGTTAACGTTCCTAGGTATAAAGTATATGGTAAGAATATTAAAGTAGACCTCCATAGCTTGTCTAAAGCTTTTGGTCATGTATACAAAGACTATAAGTTTGTTATAGCTATGAGTGGTGGCATTGATAGTGAGATTACTGCCGATAGTTTTTATACTAATGATATACCTTTTAGAGCTATTACCTTAGACTTATTTAATAGTAAGAATAGGTATGATTATGTGTACGCGTATCAGTATTGTAAAGCTAGAGGAATAGATCATAAAATACATAAGTTAGGATTAGATAAATTTATTAAGGATACTATTCCCAATGCTGTTAAACACGGACAGTTTACAGATAGCCTGAGTCAAGTAGCCTTAACAGACTTATTCAACTATGTAGCTGATGATGAGATACTGATTTTTAGTGGTCATAATCCTGATTTTCATAGACAGCTTGGATGGGGTTGGTGGGAAGATAGTCCTAACTTAGTTAAATATGCAATCAATACTAAAAATAAGTTCTTTACTTTTACTAGTTTAGAACCTATATTTATGCACTACAAAAGAAACTTCAATTCTAATATGCCCGGAGATAAAGATAATACGTTTATCTACGAACAGTTCCCTGACCTAAGAGTACGAGAAAAAAGAACAGGCTGGGAAGTTCTAGCAGATGTTCAGTATGAGTATCATGAATTATTAGATAAACCAGTGGATTATATTACAAAAGAACCTATATCAGTGTTCATTACGTGGAGATAGCTATGTGGAAAGAATATCATTCAAAACTTGACGAATCGGTTAATTTTGTTAAGAATAAAGAAAATGGACTGTTAGAAACCAGGTATGTTAGGAGAGATAACTATGTTATATGTTACTTATCATCACATAATGGATGTAATAAATCTTGTAGATTTTGCCATTTAACTGCTACTAAACAAACGTATATGACAGATACTACTATACAAGAATTTATTGAGCAGTCTACACAAGTATTAAAATACTATAGTAATATGGCGCCTGTTAGTAAGATTCACTATAATTGGATGGCAACAGGTGAACCTTTTGCTAATAAAGCTATGGTTACTAACTTTAGTATGGTTAGAAGGCATTTACAGAACTTAGCAACTGAGTTTGGGTTAGAAAGTAAGTTTAATATATCAACTATTATGCCAGAAGGTATGCCTGATCTTTATCATATCGTAGGTGATTTACCTGTAGAGATATATTACTCTATGTATAGTCTTAATCCTAAGTTTAGAAAACGTTGGATACCTAAAGCAATGGACCCTTTCGAGGCTTTGAAAACCTTGAAAGCTTATCAAGATATTACAGGTAATAGAATTGCTTTCCACTGGACCTTTATTGAAGGTCAGAATGATGATTTATTTACAGTAAATAGAATAGCAAAGACATTAAAAGAGTATGATTTCGATGCTAAGTTTAACTTAGTAAGATACAATCCTTACTCAGAAAAACAGGGACAAGAAAGTTCCGACGAAGTACTTCAAAGGAACTTTGATATACTCAGAGACGCCCTTAATAACGACCAAAGCAAAATCGTAACACGAGTAGGCTATGACGTAAAAGCTTCTTGTGGGAGGTTTATGGAATAACATGGAAATAGTATTAAAAGAATTAACCTTTAACAATATGTTTAGTTACGGTATGGATAATACCGTGATTTTCAATAAAAATAAGATCACTCAACTAACGGCTCCTAACGGATACGGTAAGTCTACTATTGCTTTGATTTTACAAGAGCTTCTATTCGGAAAGAATATTAAAGGCATTAAGAAAGGAGATATTCTTAATAGGTACTCAACACAAAAGAGTTGGGATGCTGCTTTACTATTTACGGTAGATGAAGTAAATTACCAGATTAAAAGTGCCAGGCAAGGAGCATCTACTAAGGTTACTCTTCTAGAAGAAGGTACTGACATATCTGAACATAAAGTACTAGATACCTATAAAAAGATCAAAGATATTTTAGGAATGGACTTTGAAGTATTCTCTCAGATTACTTATCAAAGTTCTGTGGATTTACTAGATTTCATTAAAGCTACTGATACCAATAGAAAGAAGTTCTTAATCAATCTGTTTAACTTACAGAAATATTTAGTTATGGGCGATGCTATAAAACTAGCTGCCGGTGTATTGGATAAAGAACTAATAGGTAAAAACGGAGAAATGAAAGGTATCATGGATTTCTTAGAGGAAGTTCGTATACCAGAAAAGAAAGTACTAATTGAAGTTCCTTCAATAGACGAATCTTTAAGAGATAAGATAGCAAAACTTAATAATGATTTAACTTCTTATGAGGATACATGTAAAAAAATTGATAATAATAACTTATATATTACTGAAAGAGATTCTTTAAAATTTGATACTGCTATTAAAGACCCTGAAAGAGAAAGAGAAATTAGACAATGTACTAATATTATAGAGGGAGATACTGATAAGATAAAAAAACTAACTTCTGAAATAGCTAAAAGTAAAAAAGAGCTAAATAACTTAGATATATCAGATACTTGTTATGTATGTAATCAGTCTATTGATAATAGTAAAAGTATGGAAATGAAGGAAGTATTACAAGACCGTATTGACGAAGCTACCGTAGATATTGTTCAATGTACTGCACGCAATGAGCAAAGTAATATATTTTTAGAGAATTTTAACGCAGAAGTTAAGAAGTACAATAGTAATAAAAAAAATATAGAGAAATTTGAGCAGTTGTCACAAGTTATTGATACTGCTTTATCTATTACCTACCCTGATTTTAGTAACCTTCAAAAAGAAAAAAAGCAATTAGAAGATGCTTTACGAAACCAAGTTAACGATAACGAAACAGCTAGAAGTCATAATGAATCTGTTAATATGCAAAATACGAAGATAGATGCACTAATAGAGCAAAAGCAAAACTTTTTGGCTAGACAAACATTATTAAATGATGATATAATTACTTTAAATCAGAAACTAAAAAACTTAAATATCTTAAAAAAGGCTTTTAGTCCTACAGGGATTGTAGCCTTTAAATTAGAGAACTTATCTAAAGAGTTAGAAAAGTCAATCAACAAGTACTTATCCGAACTATCGGATGGACAATTTCAAGTACTATTCAGATTAACTAAAGAAAAACTGAACATTGTAGTTATTAATAACGGTAAAGAAACTTCCATTGAAGGAGTATCTAGCGGAGAATTTAGTCGTATCCAAACAGCTATACTATTAGCTATTAGGAACCTATTGTCTAAGATAGGCGGCAACCACATTAACTTACTATTCCTAGATGAAATCACGGGAGTATTAGATGATGAAGGTAAAGAAAAGCTAATTGAAATACTACAAGTAGAAGAACGAATGAATGTATTCTTAATCAGTCACGATTTCACACACCCTCTTATAGACAAAATAGCTATTACTAAAAAAGATAATATAAGTATAATTGAATAAAGGACGATTAATGTATATGAATAGTGACACAGAAATTAATGTTGTTAAACGAGACGGCAGCAGTGAAATTCTAAATTTAGAAAAAATGCACAAGATGACAGAAGAAGCTTGTGCAGGATTATCAGGAGTATCAGCTTCTCAAGTTGAAATGAGTAGTGGTATTCAATTTTATGATGGAATTTCTACTTCAGATATCCAACAAATCTTAGTTAAAAGTGCTGCGGATTTAATCAATATTGATGAGTATAATTATCAGTATGTGGCTGCACGTCTATTACTTTATGGATTACGTAAAGAAGTAATGAAGCAGTTTGATTATATTCCTTTAATTGATATTATTAAAAAGAACATTAAGTTAAAAGTATATGATCCTGCTATACTTGAAAATTATAGTGTAAAAGAGCTAGAAAAGATTGACTCATTTATTAAGCACAAAAGAGATTTAGATTTTACTTACGCGGGATTGCGTCAAGTAGTGGATAAATATCTAGTACAAAATAGAACTACTGATGAGATATACGAAACTCCTCAGTACATGTATATAATGATAGCTGCGACTATGTTTAGCAACTATCCAAAGGAAACAAGATTAAACTATGTTAAAAAATATTATGACGCGATTTCAAGCTTTAAAATCAATATTCCTACACCTGTTATGGCAGGGGTTCGAACTCCTATTAGGCAGTATGCTAGTTGTGTTCTCATTGATGTGGATGATACTCTTCCTAGTATTTTTAGTTCCAATTCTGCTATTGGTTATTATACTGCTCAGCGCGCTGGGATCGGCGTCAATTATGGGCGTATTCGAGGCATTGGTGACCAGATTAGACACGGGGAAGTAGAGCACACAGGAGTAATCCCTTTTGCTAAAACAGTAGAAGCTACGGTAAGAAGCTGCACACAAAATGGTGTTCGTGGTGGTAGTGCTACTATGCATTTTCCTATCTGGCATACTGAGATTGAAGATATTCTAGTTTTAAAGAATAATAAAGGTTCAGAAGATAACAGAGTTAGAAGGTTAGACTATTCTATTCAGATTAGTAAACTATTCTACGAACGTCTAATCAAGAACGAGGATATTAGCTTATTCTCTCCTAACGACGTTCCTGGCTTATATGAGGCATTTGGTACTCCTGACTTTGACGATCTATATACTAAGTATGAAAGGTCTCATAAAACAAAGAAAAGAAAGATTAAAGCTCAAAAGCTGTTCGGTAGTCTATTAAAAGAACGTGCAGAGACAGGCAGGATTTATATTATGAATATTGACCATTGTAATAGTCATTCTTCATTCTTAGATAGAGTATATATGTCTAACTTATGTGTAGCCCCTGAAACTACTGTTTTAACTAAGTTTGGGTATGTGCCTATAGCAGAGTTAAATGAAGAAACGTTAGATATATGGAACGGAGAAGATTGGTCCTCTGTAACTATAAAGAAAACCGGAAGTAACCAACAGCTACTAAAAGTAGAAATTGATAAATATACTACTATAGAGTGTACTCCCTATCATAAGTTTTTTACAATAAATTCCTACCAAAATTGGGCAAGAAAAAAATACACACTAAAAAGGGCTTTTGAATTAAAACCAGGAGATAAACTAATTAAATTTAACTTACCAGTAATAGAAGGTACAGAGATATTAGATAAAGCATACGCTATAGGGTTGCATACCGGTGATGGCTCTTATCATAGAAGTAACCCTATTATTGATCTATATAAACATAAAAAAGAAATTTTAGATAGTTTACCTATTAAAGAATACTATGTATATGAAGAAAAGACCCGAGTATTTTTAGATATTCCTAAAAATACTAAATTTATGGTGCCTAATAATAATTATAATATAGAAAGTAGATTAAAATGGTTAGCTGGGTATATAGATGCAGATGGTCATATAGCTACAAACGGAAGCAATCAAAGTATACAGATTACTTGTATTAACCTAGAATTTTTAAAAGAACTTAAATTAATGTTACAAACTTTAGGGGTTAACGCTAAAGTTACCCTTAGAGATGAAAAACAATTACAAAAAATTAAAGGTATAGAATATGAGTGTTCTGCTGCGTACAGATTACTAATTCAATCTACTGACACATATCACTTGTATAATTTAGGACTATTTAACTATAGTTTAAATAAGACATACGTACCAAGACAACCAACTAGAGATGCCAGAAAATTTAGTACAATTACTAACATAATTGATGAGAATAGATTTGATGATACTTATTGTTTTACAGAAAGTAAAAGAGGTATGGGTATGTTTAATGGTGTCTTGACAGGTAATTGTCAAGAGATTACCTTACCTACTACTCCTATTCAACATATAGACGATACAAAAGGCGAGATTGCTTTATGTATTCTTTCTGCTATCAATATAGGTAAAATTAACAAGTTAGGTGAACTAGAAGAATTGACTGATTTAGTAGTTAGAGCGCTAGATGAATTAATAGACTTCCAGGAATACCCTGTTAAAGCTGCTGAAATATCTACTCGTGCCCGTCGTTCTCTAGGTGTAGGGTATATTGGGTTAGCACATTATTTAGCTAAGAATAAGGTTAAGTATGACGATCCAGAAGCTTGGGAATTAGTAAATAAAACTACAGAAGCATTTCAGTACTATTTACTTAAGGCGTCAGTAGCAGTAGCTAAAGAAAAAGGTCCGTGTGACTACTTCCATAGAACAAAGTATTCTAAAGGTATACTACCTATTGATACGTATAAGAAAGATATTGATGCTTTCATATCTTCAGATTTAGCTTATGATTGGGAAGAATTACGTATGGAAATCCTAGAACATGGATTACGTAATTCAACACTTAGCGCACAAATGCCTTCAGAAAGTAGCTCTGTAGTATGTAATGCGACTAATGGAGTAGAGCCACCTAGAGGGTATCTATCTGTTAAGAAGTCTAAGAAAGGCCCGCTTAAGCAGATTGTTCCCGGATACTATCATCTTAGAAATTACTACACATTACTTTGGGATATGAAATCTAATGATGGATATATCAAAGTATTGGCTTCAATGCAAAAGTATTTTGATCAGGCCATAAGTGGTAATTGGAGTTATAATCCAGAAAACTATCCAGATAATGAAGTACCTTTATCAGAAATGATGAGTGATTTATTAAAAACCTATAAGTTAGGTTGGAAAACTAGTTATTACCAAAATACCTATGACTCTAAAAGTGATGGTGATGATATTGATTTACCAGAATTAGAGGTAATTGACTTTGATGATGCAGAAAATTGTGAGGCGTGTGAGATATAATGCGAGTTAGAATGGTAGATTTATATGGGGATACTCCTGACAATGATTGGATAGTTACCCGCTACAAAGATATTTTGATAAGTTTTACGATCAATGTAAGGACGATGAAAAAGTAAGTTATGCAAGTATTTAATAGAAAAAAAATAGATTTTACTAAAGAACCTATGTTCTTTGGTGAGGATCAAAACGTACAACGATACGACGAGTTTAAGTATCCTATTTTTGAAAAACTAACTGTTCAACAGTTAGGCTTCTTTTGGCGTCCTGAAGAAGTTAGTCTACAAAAAGATAGAAATGACTACGCTAAACTACGTCCTGAACATAAGTTTATCTTCACATCTAATCTTAAATACCAAACACTATTAGATAGTGTACAAGGTAGAGGCCCAAACATTGCTTTGGAGCCTTTCTGTAGCTTACCAGAGTTAGAAGCTTGTATTGGTGCATGGACTTTTATGGAAAAAATTCATAGCAGAAGCTATACCTATATGGTTAAGAACTTATACGCTAATCCAGCAGAAGTATTTGATACTATTCTAGATGATGAAATGATCTTAGAAAGAGCAGAGAGTATTACTAAAACCTATGATGAATTTATTACTTATGGATATAAGTTTAAGTTAGGTTATGAAACTGATACTTACGAACTTAAAAGACTCCTTTGGAGACTACTTATAAACATTAACATATTAGAAGGTATAAGATTTTATGTATCTTTTGCTTGTACCTTTGCTTTCGGTGAGTTAAAATTAATGGAAGGTTCAGCTAAAATTATTAGTTTTATTGCCCGTGATGAGAGTCAGCATTTAGCTATAACTCAAAACATAATTAAGTTCTTTAAGACCGAAGAAAATGACGCAGAAATGCTTCAAGTTATAAAAGATGAAGAAAGTAATGTCTATGAGATGTATGAGCAAGCAGTAATTGAGGAAAAAGCTTGGGCTGAATATTTATTTAAAGAAGGCTCAATGGTTGGACTTAACGCTGAACTACTAGGAAACTATGTAGAGTGGATGGCCAATAAAAGAATGAAAACTATTGGTTTAAAAGCTATATATAATCAAAGTCCTAGAACCAATCCATTACCTTGGACTCAGCACTGGCTTAACTCAAAAGACAACCAAAACGCACCACAAGAAACACAGATACAGTCCTATATTGTAGGAGGTATTAAACAGGATATAGAAAGCGATACCTTTAAGGACTTTGAGCTATAATGTTTTTTGCTTTTCAAGATGCCGTGGTCCCTGCTCTTCATAGAGAAGTAGTAAAGCAATATGAATTAGTATTAAAAGAGCAAGCAATTCAAGTACCTATAATAGAGCATCCTAATTGTTTTAAAAACTGTTGTCACTTAAATGTGGAAAACTTAGTAAAAGAATTTGGCGGAAAATGTATAAGAGGCTATTATATAGTAACTGACTCATTATTTAAAAAATCTATTGGTATATATCACTCAATATGGTATTATAATACTCAATATATAGACCCAACTCCTTTTGAAGAGGGTATTATGTATCATACATTTATACCAAAAGAGAGAGTTAATAATGAAGGATTTTTACGTATATGAGTTACTTGACCCCCTAACTAAAGTACCCTTTTATGTGGGCAAAGGCACAGGAAATAGGGCTTTTAGCCATATAAATAGTACTAAAATTACTAATCAATATAAGCACAACAAGATTCAATCTATAAAAGCAAAAGGATTAATTCCAGAAGTTAGAATAGTAGAATACTATGAGCACGAAGATCAGGCTTATGACGCAGAAAAAATCTTAATAGCTTTTTATGGTAGAAAAGGGTACGAAGAAAAAGGTATATTAACAAACGTATGTGAAGATAACAGACCTCCTAACCTTAAAGGCATGTCCTATAAAGAGATATACGGAGACAGAGCAGAAAGCATCATAGAAAAGAAAAGACAGTTACAAATTGATGCGGGTGGTTATGGTCCTTCTAACCACACTAGTGCTACCAAACAAAAAATAAGCGATAGCGTTACTGGCATAAATAACCCTATGTATGGTAGAACTCATAGTAAAGAAGCTATTGAAAAAATGAGTAAAGCAAAAATAGGAAAGTATGATGGTAAAAGTAATCCTAACGCCAAAAAATACTTAGTTACCTCTCCAACCCAAGAAGAACATATAATTGTTGGGGGATTAAAACAATTCTGTATTGATAGAGGATTTTCTTACGCTACCATGAGAAAAATTCAGAATACAGGAAATACTGCAACCAGAGGGCCATTAAAAGGATGGCTCATAAGAGAGATTATTTAATGCACCATACAATTTACGGAAAATCTGACTGCCTTTTTTGTGACAAAGCTAAAGAATTACTAACTTACTATAATTGCCTTTATAACTATGTAGATATAGGCAAACTTTCAGCAGACCAAAGAGAGTATCTTATAGTAACTTATAATATGAAGACCGTCCCTATCATACTAGATGATTATGGTAAATTAATAGGCGGCTATAAGGAAGTACGTACCCTTTATGAAAAAACAAGCCAATAGTATAGGTTTACACAGCCTAAAAGATATTAAACCGCTGACGCCAGCACAACGAGAAGTATACAAAACTTTTAATGACTATCACTTAGTATTACATGGACTAGCAGGGACAGGTAAAAGCTTATTAGCTATGTATCTTGCATTGCAAAGAGTATTAAGTAGTAAATCTCAGTATGACACTATCTATATTATTAGAAGTGCTGTACCGACAAGAAGTTTAGGGCATTTAAAAGGTGACTTAGACGATAAGGTAAAAGAGTATGAAATGCCTTACATACAGTTATGTAACTTTATGTTCGATGGTGTTGAAAATCCCTATGAGATTCTTAAGCGCCAAAACAAAATCAAATTCTTAGTTACTTCTTATGTTAGAGGTTTAACATTAGATAACGCTATTATAATAGTAGATGAGTTCCAGAATCTAAATTTTCACGAACTTGACTCTATTATTACTAGGCTAGGACAAGATGCCAAGATCATCTTTAGTGGTGATTATGAGCAGAGTGATTTAGGTCACAAAGAAAAGAAAGATGTTCTTAAGTTCCTAGATATTATAGAAAGAATGGAAGACTACTTTAACTATATTGAGTTTGACATTGAAGACGTTGTTAGAAGTGGAATGGTAAAAGACTATCTATTAGCGAAAAGAGAAGTACTTAAAAAAGAGAGTTAGGCAAATCGCCAACCCAAGTAAAATAAAAGGTTCAGCTTACGAACTAAAATTAGCTAAGTATTTGAGTAAAGAATTAAGCTTAGACGTTAAAAGAGTCCCCCTTAGTGGCGCATTGCCCGGTCTTAAGGGGGACTTATACGTGCCTAAAATTCTAAGGGAATTTCCTTTTGTAATTGAAGCTAAGCACTATAAAGAAATAGAGTTCAAAAACTTACTCACAGCCAAAAGTAATGATATATATATGTTCTGGGAACAGACTCTTAGAGAAACTGCCGAAGTTAATGAATACTTTGGTACTGAGAAGATTCCTGTCTTAATGTTTAAATGGGACAGGAGTAAAGATTTTGTAAGTTGGAGTTGTGACAAGATTTCTTGTGAAAACGAGTTCACTATACAAGCTCATGGACATAAATTTAAGATAGCCCTATTAGACCAGTGGCTTCCACGTGCTAAAGTAGCCTACGGACTTTAAGTTTAATTTAACTTGCTTAAAGCTTAACAATATAATATAATAATATTATCATAAATTAGAAATTATATTGGAGTTAATATGTCAAAAGGCTGGAACGACCTAGCAGAAGTAGAAAACGTAAGCACGTTGAAGCAAAATTTATTACTTATAGATGGTAATAACTTAGCCTATAGATGGCTGAGAAGAAATAATCACGGAACGTTTTCTGAAGATTACGATAGAACAATTAGTAGCTTAGCTAACAGCTATAACGCTATAAGAGTAATTGTATGCTTTGATTTTGGTAAGAGTTATTACCGAATGGAACTCTTAGACTCGTATAAAGGTACAAGAGAAAAACCAACAGACCCAGAAGAAGTAGAACGCTATGAGAACTTCTTCGGCTGTCTTAATACGTTACCTGATAATATCTCACAAGAATCTTATAAATATCGCGGTGTTGAGGCCGATGATTTAATAACCTTCTTTGCTCAAAACTTAGCGGACGAGTACGAACATACATGGATCGTATCAAGCGATAAGGATATTTATCAATTAGTAGAAGATGATGTTAGTATATTTAACATCTATTCTAGAAAGGAAATCACAGTGGATTCCTTAGTAGAACAGTTTGACTTAACTCCTGATGAGTATAGACTTGCTCGTATCATATCCGGAGATAAAAGCGATAATATTATTGGTATCGAGGGCATCGGGGATAAGCGTTCTATGGATTTAGCTAGAGAATATAAAACATTAGATAACCTAATTAGCGCATTACCTATTAATAAAAGTTCAAAGTTCATTCAAAACCTAAATAATGGTATTGATACCTTACGCCATAATGAACAATTAGTGAGTCTTAAAGACTATCATGAAGCTGCTATTAAGGCAGGTAAGATGGGTGACGAAGCTTGGGAGGAGTTAGCTCAAGTTGCCAGAAATACTTAACGTAAAAATAGAAAAAAGTCAACTTGCGTTAAAGCTAGAACAAGAAAAAAGACTCAATTTTAGCATTTATCAGCATTACCCTTTTGATAATAGTTATGATGTATATGCTTGTATTGAGCATACTATATTTATAAAACCACAATCAAAAGAGATAGTGCCTACAGGAATATATATCCAAATAGATAATCCATACTACGAATCCTTAATTATATCTAAAAATGATATGGTTGATAGAGGCTTAGTAGTAATGAATAACTACATGAATTTCAGTTATAGAAATCAGGTATATGCTATTATATACAATATAAATGACTTTGAAACATTTATTGATCCTGGTAATGCTATAGCTTCAATTAAGTTTAATCAAGTACCTCAAGTTAAGTTTAGTTATACAGAAGCTATACAAGAGTCAACTATACCTTCTATAGGTAATAGCTGGGTTCAGCAGAGAAAAGAAGTACATCAGAAGTTAAATAGAGTAGGAATTAATCCGTCAAGGGATGAAATACTTAATCTGATAGATAATAAGGGCGGAGACGTTGAAGAAATTATGGAATAAGTATAAGTATGTTTTAGGTTTATATGCTATATATTCAGGTATAGTTATTTGGGTTATAGCAGGAACAGATATGTTTATAGAAGGTAAATTGATAATATGTATATTAATAGCTATACTAATAGAATTAATTTATCTTAGAATACAATCAGAAGAATTGAATAAAATATTTAAAAGGTGGTTAGGAATATAATGAGCGCACAAGTAAAATTAATTGGCTTAACAGTACCGGAAGAAGGGTTAGACTTACGAAATTCCGCAGATATTATAGCTTACTGTGCTAGAGTATCTAACCCTGCTAATCAAAGCAATAAAGATACGGCAGGAAAGCTATTAAGTTTTCTTATTAAGGAAGGACATTGGAGTCCTTTTGAGATGGTATCTTTAACTATGAAAATAGTGTCTACTAGGGATATAATTAGGCAAGTACTACGCCATAGGTCTTTTTCTTTTCAAGAGTTTTCGCAACGCTATGCAGAAGTAACAGAGTTTACTAGTAGACCTGCTAGACTTCAGGATATGAAAAATAGACAAAATTCAGTACATACAGACGATGAAGCATTACAAAAATGGTGGGCAGATGCTCAAGATGATTCTACCCATATTGCTGAAAAGATTTATAGAGAAGCATTAGCTAAGGGTATAGCCAAAGAACAAGCACGAGCAGTATTACCAGAAGGTCTAGCAGTAAGTACAGTATATATGGCAGGAACATTACGTTCTTGGATTCATTATTGTCAGCTTCGTAGAGGTAACGGTACTCAACAAGAGCATATTGAGATTGCTGACAAATGTTGGGAAATTTTAAAAGAGCGTTATCCAGATGTATGTGAGGCAGCAGAATATGCCACATAATACTTATGAATTTACTATACATTTTGCAGAAGGCCCTGATGAATTCTGGGAGGAAAATCCCTCAATTACAACAGTAAAAGAACTAATAGAAGATATGTTAGATAATCAATGTTTACCCGTACTAGAGGTTACACCTGTTAGGAAAACTATAGAATACCTATGATTCTATTCTTAACTCAGTACTATGGCGGATTAGGTCATAGTATGAGGATTAAGCATATAATTGAAGAAACTAATAAGACTGAAAAATGTATATTAGTTAATCACTTATTTAAACCTCCTTTAGACATAAATTGCTTCAAAGAATATACATTAGTTAAAGATATAGAAACCACACAAGCTAATATCTTTAAGATACTAATGCCTACGCCTTTAGTAGAGGGTAGAATTAAAAAACTAATTAACATCTTAAATGAGAACCCTGAGATACGCGTAGTCGTGTCTGAGGGTTTTCCTTTTTGTAGGCACCAATGGGCTTATGAATTATTCACATTCTTCGATGAATGTAAGAAGCGAGGTATTAAGATAATTTGTAGCATAAGAGATTTTCCTTGGGATGAACCTCACCAGAAAGGCTTACAGGATTGGGTAGCTAAAACACAGAATATAATCGTAGATTATTATCTCGATAAGGTACTAGTGCACGGTGATCCTAAAGTGCTACCTATTATATGCGATGCTATTAGTCATTATAAAATAGATCATTTATTAAAAGAATTGGAAAGTAAAATTGTGTATACAGGATACGTAGTTAATCCTAATATACGAAAGCATAAAAGAAAAAACAATAAAGTAATAGTAAGTTGTGGGTTAAATAAAGATGAGAGTTTTTCTATCTTTGCTGATATACAAAAAGTAGCTAAGAATTATCCAGATTTAGATTTTGTACTTATAGTAGCTAATAAATATCGTAAAGTGCCTATAGGAAAGAAAGGTAACCTTATAATAGTTAACTATATACCTAATCTATATAAAGTCATAACAGAGAGCGCAATATTCATAACATACGGCGGATATAATTCTACTATGGAAATTATAGCAGGAGAGATACCTGCAATCATCATACCCAGAGTTAGTGGCGGTAAAATAGAACAATTTGTACGAAGTTATGTTATGGAGCCTTACAAGTTATTTAGAGTTAGGTCTGTAGCTGAATTATCAGATATAGGACAAGATATAGATTATATACTTAATAATGAGAGTTTCCCTTCTAAGTGTGACTTTGATTTAAATGGAGCAAAAAACAGTGCAGAAGAAATCCTCAGATGCTATCATAATTAAACAAGCAGAAATGCAGCTTACTGAATGGAGTATGCTTAAGACCTTCATAGAAAAGAAAGACTTATCGTTAGCCTATAAGGCAGCAGAGCGCAACGCTTGGATTATACAAACGCTTCGTGATAAGAAATTTAGATGGAAATTTGGGGAAGCCCATAGCTTAGTTATGGTCGGCTGTGGGTATTATCCTTACAGTATGTTCGACGTGCATAAGCAATACTCTCATATCAAACAAGTAGGTTTAGATACTGAGAATAGCTGTATTCAGGTGTGTAATAAGTTGTTGGGGTCTGTGCCTGGATTAGGTGACGATATACAGTTTAAGCACTGTAACGGCTTAGATTACGACTACTCTAATCTAGAGCAAGAAGACTTAGTGTTTTTAAGTGTTGATATAACTGATAGTGATGAAATATTTAAAAAGGTTATACAAACAAGTAGGGCGCAAATTTTCATCTGCGCCCCGTATGTTAGTAAATGGTTAAGTTCTATTTAGAACTTTTGACCGTCTGAGCCCTTCTTGAACTTAGGCTTGCTACTGTAGACACCTGTATTCTCAAGACTATCTGGTCCGCCCTCAACTGGGTCTTCATTTGATGTACGATTGGCAGTTGCGCCGCCTGCAACAGGTTCTTGACTGAAAGAACCAGCTAGGTCTGCGGTTGTGCCTGTAACTTCATTTTTAGCCATAATATAAATCTCCTTTTATTAGCTGATTAATGCTATAATTGTTTCTGTAGTGTTACCAACATTTGCTGCACCAGCTGTTGATGCTCGTACGGTAACGGCTGGAACGCCTGCTCCACCTGAGGTGAAATATGCATTTGCTACAGTGTTAAGTTGACTGAAGTTAACTTCTACAGCTGCATTTGACATGATTGACTTATCAACGCCAGTTGCATCCACACCATTTAGAGTCATAGTGCCTGTAGTTGCTTCATTAACAACTCCGAATTCTGCATTAGCTAGAACTACGTTAGTTAACTTAATAGTTGCTGCTGCAATGCCTTCTTTATAAACTGCTGCGCCGCCGCCTGTAACTACAGATGAGTTGCCCTTTAGGGTCATATTCTCAACGGTAATAGCGTTGGTTGCTGTGTTATCTAAACGAATACCACCGCCATCAACAACTACATCGTCTCTATTTCCTACTCCAATAAATGCGATATCTGCGAAAGCACCAGCGATCATTCCATAGGTACCTGGGTATAATAATACGGTACTACCTGCGGTTAAATCTACTGTTGGAATCTCTGATACTGCTGTATATTGAGCGTCGTCTGTTAGCTCTGGGCTAACTTTGTGTACAAATTTTTGAGCCATTTGTGTATCTCCTATATAATTTTTAATTAATTAATTAACTTATCCCGTCTATAACTAGCAGAATAATATATTCTTACGTTAAGTATAGTAAACTATCTGATAGTTTACAAACTATAATTTTTGAACTTTATGTTATTGTCCATCAGGGTCGTTATTGCCCTTAAATTTAATTGAATTGGTTTCAAAGTTTTCTTCTGTTTTTTCAATACTACTAACTATCTTACCACACTGGTTCTGGCATAGAGTAAAAGCTCTGTCATACCCTTGTAAATATTGATCTAGTTTATCCCAATAGTTAGATGCTAAAATCTTTTCAATAGGATGATTAAATCCATTCAGTACTTCAGAGTAACTTTCAGGATAAAAAAACTTACTCTGATCTTTGTCGTAATAGTGTCCCCCAGTCCAACAGCATCTAAATACTAATCCTTCTGGTGATATATACCATTTAGGGTAATCTCCCCAACTACAAATGATCTTCTTAGGAAGCTCATCGAGGTTTGTTTTCCTCTTAATATGTATATATTCTGGATTAGTTGCAGGATTATGGCTTCGATTAGACTTGACTGTGCTAAATGTGGTAAAATTCAAATCTTTAGCCATCTGTTTGGCCTCTTCAACTTGATGTTCGTTGTGACTAAACACAATATATTTCCAATGTACTTGCGTATTGCCTGTTGCTATTACTGCTTTAGCGTTTGATAGTACTTTTTCGAAATTAGTATTAATTCGATATAAAGAATGAGTGTCAGTTAATCCGTCTAAATCAAAATTGATTATGTCTCTTTTAGTTAGTATGTTACCTACATCTGTCCAGTAGTCAGTGTCATGAACACCTCCATTTGTGTGGATCAGTAATCTAGTATCATGTTCCTTAACATAAGAAATAATTTCACGAAATTCTTTATTCATTATACTATCACCAAAATTACCGTTTAATACCATCCAATCTAGATTTCGTAGAAATTCAGGGTAAAATAGCTTTTTAAAGTTTTTTAAGGTTATAGTGTATAATTTATCATTTAAATTAATACGTAAAGGTTTAATTCTATGACATGCAGGGCACGCCGCGTTACATCTGAATGTTAGTTCAGTAGTAACCTGTCTATATTTTTTCATTAGATGTACCAGGCTTGTATATCAATAGTTATCCCTGAGGCTACTGTAGCGTCTGTAAATTGAATAGAATTGTTACCGGAATTAAAAATCCACTCGGCAGGAGTAGGCTGCATAACTCCGTCAGCATAAGCTGTTATATTACTAGAGTTAGTAGGAGTAGCTGTTCCTACACCAAATACGTTAGATCCGCTAGATACTTCGGTATTGTACAAGGGCCTCATGCCATTAGCTACGTTACCACTAACAGTGTTTACATTATCAGTAACAGTATTTACAGCAGTACTAAGTGAATTTACATTACCTTGTGTAGCCATAGCAGCATTATCATTAGTAATTATTCTGGCATCGACAATATCTAACCTTGTAGTTAAAGATGTTCCTGTGCCTATTATGATTGTGGAATTAGCGGGTGTGTTAGTAAATCCTACTGTATAAACATCCTCACTCTCATCCCAATAAGCAGCTACATTTGCAGAACTGCCTCTATTTACCATTATTCCAGAATCTACAGCTGGGGCACCTGTTTGATTGTTAGCTAGTAGAAGAATAGAGTCATTAAGAGATATATTATTTGATCCAACGACAGATGAATTACCTATTACTACTAAGTCACCCTCAATAGTTACAGACTGCTCAAAAGTTTTAGCAGATGAAAAAGCGGTAGCTCCCCCAGCTAATCCCGATAAGTTACCTTGCACTGAGTTAGTATTATCTACTAAAGCCGAAGTTATAGCTATTTGATTACTTAATACTGATGCTATGTTAGAATTAGTAGTAATTGAATTCGCGGTAATAGTGTCTAAAGCAGAATTAGTAGTAGACGCATAAGAATTTACATTATCTTGCAACGCGGTAAGATTAGCGTTTACTATGGCTACATTACTAGATACGGAAGTTACATTAATAGCACTAGCTAAATGCTCAGCGGTAACAGCCCCAGTACTTATATGTCTAGACTGAATAGCTGAGTTTGCTATCTTTGCATTGCTAAGAGCATTCGCTGCTATTACAGTTTCAGTAACTTTATTTAGACTCATTTATTTATCATCCTCGTTAAAAGATATATCATTAAAGAACTCTTCCATATAATTCTTAGTCTCTAAAGGTGAATCTACATCTTCGTAAAAATCTTTCAAGAAACCTTCCACTTGTTCTTCTACAGAAGGTGG
>Ga0222691_1000262_pt1 | contig 20456 bp, 36 predicted proteins | sample AntAcemetage1237_FD_179839 | JGI IMG/M metagenome (GOLD analysis project Ga0222691, IMG submission 179839) | Saline water microbial communities from Ace Lake, Antarctica - #1237 | ecosystem: Environmental > Aquatic > Non-marine Saline and Alkaline > Saline | place: Antarctica: Ace Lake... | reverse complement strand
AGACTTTTTATATTTTGTTTGGGTGTTGCAGGACGAGCTTTGGCATATCCGCAACGAGGAGGCGAGGGTCGTCGAGAGGGCTGAAGCGAAAAGAATCGCCATCGAACTGATTAGGGGGACACAATGAATCAAAGTGAGATCGAGAAGCAAATTGCAGAAGCACAAGAAAAAGTAACCACAATGAAAGCTGATATTGAAAGACTAGCCGTTGAACTTAGTGCTGCTTCTACTGTAGCAATCATATCTAGGATTGTTCTGTTAGAAAGAGACATTAAAGAGTTTAAGTCTATGCTAGATTTCTTGGAGTTTGAAGAAATTACAAAAGGCTTTTGACATCTGAAGGATTATGTGGGAGAATATTATAATGAAACCTTTAAAGATAAAAGAGATTACACCGGATAAGCTAATTGAGTTAGAGCAGGAAGCTCAGGAGGTCAGGCTTATTGACCTTACCGCTCGGCAGCTAGAAAATCTTTCTGACCAAAGGCAAATATCAATTATGAATTTAAATGATGTTGAACTTGACTGTCAGCTTAGAGCAATTAGGGCACATCAATTAGGGTTTAGCAAGGCAGAGCTTGCTAGAATATTTAAAGTAAACAGCAACACTATTAAGAAATGGGTAGGATAATGACAGAAGAAATTAACGCAGAAGAAATGCAAGAGCAGTTTGTTACGCCAGAGCAAGCCCTGCGAATGTACGAACAAAGGCTACAAGAACAGACAGCAATTATTTTTGGCCTTATCGCAAAGATGGGTGGCAAGGTAACACTTACCGCATCAGACTTTGAAAATGGTGGCGAGTTTAATACTGTTCTGGCTAACAACAATGAAAGCGGTAGCGTGATTCTTGAGTTGGCTTTTGAGAAACAGGACTAACTTGCATGGTATCATTGTTTGACATTAGTGAGGAGTCTGGATGAAAGCATCAGATTTTAAAGATCAAATAGTAGAAGAACTTGAGTTTGATCTTGTATTAGCAGGAAAGGCTGGGAATCAATCGATTATCCCAGGAATAGAACATGCATTAAAAATTATAGAGGAGATGTACGATGGCAGATAAAGAAACTATGGCTGCTCTTTACGAGCAAGACAGAATCATTAAACTAATTAATCAAATGGCGGGTAGCATCTTCTTTGATGAGTCTGCAAGAGAAAAGCTTGTTGGAGAGATACGCAGGTCTGGCCCCTAATCAGTGCTATAATTAAGCCATGGCTATCATAGTAGACTTTACAGGTACCCTTGTTAATAAGGATGGTACCTTTGTTGATAAAACTATTAGTTATGTGAATGTCCTGCCAGATGATGTATACATTGTTACTGGTAGGCACGTATCTAATAAGTTTGATGTTATTCGTGAGCTACAGGCCGCGGGGGTAAAGTTTGAAAGACTTTACATGAACCCTAAAGAATATGGAGACGAAGAGTTTAAGTACCAGGTTGGTAGAGACCTTCGTAATGTAGTCAATCTTGCTATTGACAACAGTGGCAAAGCCAGAGACAAGTACATGGATTCAGGAATTCCTACAATTGATCCAGCAGATCTGCCAGATGTAAGAAACATGTGGAGGCTAGAGCACAAGCCAAGTATGGGATACTTTAACTAAGGAGAAAAAGTGGTGCAAGAGAGAGATGGGATAGATGGATATAACGAATCTATCTGGCAAAACTTGGGACATAAGGCATTTGAGAATGATTATACCGTAAGCCTTGATGAATCTTTGGAATGGTGGAATACTTTAGAAGATGAATAACTCAAATATTGACGAAGACTTTCAGGCCTGGGAAACATTTAAGTATGATGACAGTTACCTTTGGTTATTTAATAAACTGGAAGTAGCTCTTAGGCAAGACCTTCATGCTGGACCAGCTGGCACGGCACCATCTTTTGGTGGCACATACATTTATCGACCAGCATACAATCTTTACGGTATGGGCATTGGTACTACTAAGTTTGAATATAACAAGTCAATGTACTCTCAAATGATTAACAATGGCGTAGTTCCTCCAGGATCATTCTGGTGTCAGTGGCTAGATGGTGACCATGTATCTATTGATTATGAGTATAGGGATGAAGATTGGCATACCCGCTCAGTTTTGGTGGGAGAGCATGAAAGCAAAGAAAACCTAACTAAGCTTAGTAACTGGGTAAAGGACGATCCATCCCACGCACCAACCGCAGAACAATTAAACATGTTTTACTTAGGACTTCCGTTCTTTAATGATAGAAGGGTTGTAAAGTTTAATGTTGAGATGATTGGTGATTTAATTATTGAGATACATTTGCGATGGGGCAACGATCCCTTTGATGAATACCCCGTCGGAACTAAGATCATTCCCGTTTGGAATGACGAAGAGGCTCCAGAGGGTGAGTGGAAAGGCAACCTACATACAGACATGGAGAAGTATTCTGCAAGTGGGCACCTATCAGATGTGAGGCGAGGGTATGTCATTAGAAGACCATAGTGATTACGAATACTTTTTAAGAATGGCTTACACTGAGGGCTGGAGAGATCCAGTCCAAGTTTCCAACTTAGAGATTGAGGCATATCATGCTGGAATGATTACAGAGCGCAAAAGAGTTCTGAGTATATTTAAAGATGTAAATTTAGAAAAACCTATGAGATTTGTTGAAGTGTGGCAATACGTCAACAAGATTAAAAACAAACCTGTATAATAGAGGTATGTCTGATAATACTGATAGAGTGCTGGACTGGCGACCCGTATACGATAAAAGATCTAGGTCTTATCCTATTAGATCTATGCTTCCTGAGATACAGGAAAAAACTTTTACCCTCTGGAAAACGGGAGAAATCCTTGACCAAGGTTCGGAAGGTGCTTGCGTTGGCTTTGGTTGGACTGCAGAGGCTCTTGCTGGGCCAGTTCAGGTAAACTTGTCTCGTATAGAGGGAAGTGCACCAAAGCTTCCAAATAATTTTGCCAGATATGTATATCGTGAGGCACAAAAAATTGATGAGTGGCCTGGAGAAAGCTATGATGGGACATCGGTTCTTGCTGGGGCAAAGGTTCTTGCTCGCTTGGGCATACTTCACGAGTATCGCTGGGCGTTTTCTGTTAATGATATTATAGGGACAGTGATGTCTCATGGCCCAGTAGTTCTTGGAATCAACTGGTATCAGGGAATGTACTCTGCTCCCGATGGAAAGCTAGAAATTTACGGCAATCATGTCGGTGGACATTGTATAATTGTAGTTGGGTACAACCCAAATTCAGAGAAGTTTAACAATAAAGAAACAGTTATTCTTCAAAACTCTTGGGGAGAAACTTGGGGAGTTAGTGGACTGGCAGAAATGAAAGTAGAAGACCTAGCTAGATTGGTACGTGAAGGTGGAGAAGCCTGCGTTCCAGTAATTAGGGGTTTTCGTGATGACCCAAAAAAAGAAGTATAGAGCAATTTGCTCTACAGACTTTTAGAAACTTTATACTTAAATTAATACAAAGATTTAAGTTTTATTATACAGGGAGTAACAAATGAGCAATCCATATTCAACAGCACCAGAGCCACAGTCTGGCCTGTCTAGAAAAATTAGAAGAAGCACTGCTGAGGTTCGTGACAATCGGATCAACAACAACAAGATGTCAATCTATGAAGCACAAGAAAAGAAACGTGCTAAAAAGATTCAGATTGATCAGTCAGTTGTTCTTTGGTCTTGGCTAATTGGTATTGGAATTGCCTTCCTTGCCTCTGCAATCGTATCATTCAACGGTATTAATGCGGTAGCAGTCTTTGTTGGTCTGTCTGCTAGCTGGATGTCTAGCTTGTTCTTCTTCTTTATTGAGATAATGTACCTATTGTTCTTGATTGCTTATTTAATCTTAGCTTCTAGAGTAGATAACAACGGTAAACCAGAAAAAACTTCTGGTGCGCTTACTGGTATGATTGCCTTTGGTGGTATTGCTGTGTTGGCTAACGCCTTCCATACCTTCGATTTCTGGGCCTGGGCATGGACAGAGCCAAGAATGTGGGCAGGTATTGTTCTAAGTGTTGCAGCACCTATTGCTATCATTAGCGCATCTAAGATGGCATCCAGGGTTGTGTTTGCTAAAGCTATTCGTCCTTAATTGACCAGGGTATTCCTGCTGGTAAAGACCAACCCATATCTATAAGTATTTTTAGATATGCGGCTTTGTCTATTGATTTTTTTTGCACAACCTTGAATAAAGCAACAGAATCAGCTCCTCCAATGACTACTCCTGGAGTTTCCATATACATAATTCTCCATTCGGGTTTATGATATACAAAATAAGATAACCAAACATCTTCTATATGGACAGAACCTTTTGGTGCATCATCAACAAGGGATTTGTCTGCAAAAATAGAGGCATCCATCATAGACACACCTGTTCCAGCATAGTGGATTTTGTGATCGTTGCTAAAAACTCTTTTCCTAAACTTATAATAGTTTCTGCCCCTGTTATAAAAGATCCAGGTAAAGCCAGACTTATATGTCTTAGGCTCATACTGATTCAAACAAGTTTCAACATACCTATTTGGAAACTTTATATCATCATCAATAAACATAACAACTTCATGCCCAGCATCATAAAGATCTTTTCCTACATAGAATCTTCTAAATGCATACACATCATTGCCATCATGCCTAACGGTAACCCTTAGTCCTTTTCTATTATAATAATTTACTACCTGATCAACGGCTCTAATGCCACCTGGAGAAATATCTCCATTAGAAACAACCACATCAAAGTTTGGGTTAGTTTGTTTTACTAACTGTATCAGTGTAGTATTAAGCAGGTGGAGTCTTTTCCAGGTTAGGATTACTATGGCAGTTTTCATAAGTATCTGTTCTATTATATCATTAAGTTTGTTATACTTAAAGCATGAGTAATTTAAAAAACATTAACCTACTAAATACCCCCGTTTATTATATCAACCTAGACTCTGACACAGAAAAATCTGAGAAGCTGCAAGTAATGCTTGGTGAGCTAGGTTTTAAAAATGTAAATAGATTTTCTGGAATCAAAGAAGAAACAAAAAAAGTTGGTGTTGCAAAGTCTCATAATGCTTTACTCAAAGATCTTTCGGGAGTGATCGCTCCCTTTATTATATTTGAAGATGACATTGTAAATTATAACTTTAAGATAGACCTTGATGTTCCTATAGATGCCGATGCGTTTTACTTGGGAAATTCTTGCTTCGGATTAAAGGGTGGAGTTGGACAAAAAAGAATTGCTTTAAAGCATTACGAACAAGAGATTTTTAGGGTATACAATATGCTAGCCGCTCATGCAATTCTTTATACAAACAATGATTATGTAAAATTTTTAGCCAAAGCCACGGAGTTTAATATATCTATACTTGACAATCAGGATAAAGCCAGGGCTGAGACAATGAAATACTGGAATATTTATGCAAATAGATTACCGATGTTTTATCAGAATGGTTTGCACACCAAGTTTACTAAGATAGATCTTTCCAAGGTTGTTTCTGTTGGCCCAGAAGACGCATATCTTAAATAATATAGTGATATAATAGTATGTAAGATGACGGTATCTGAACATTTACCAACACTACGTAAGTATAAAGAAGATAAGGGCTGTGCTGATTGTCGCAATCGCTACCCTCACTACATGCTGGAGTTTGATCACCGTCCAGGGGAAAAGAAAATAGACAACGTCTATCGTGTTCTTAAGAAGCATGGCCTAGAGAAGGCTATGGAAGAGATTAAGAAGTGTGATGTTGTGTGTGCAAACTGTCACAAGCACAGGACACACCACAGAATGTTTAATAAGGCTGCTTAGTTATATTATTTAATGCTTCAATCAAACTAAGGGGTACTGATGTATCCACTTAGTTTGAACAAAGCTCTCTATGAGGCTCTGAGGGTCTTAACCTTGTGTGCTACGATGGTATCTGTTGCCTCTCCATTGCGGTAAAGTGTGATCACAGCAGCGGGTTCTTCCTTTGTTCCAGTCACTGTTACATCTGTACCTGGAACCTTGTATGATCCGTTAGTGATAATTCTTTTTACCTTACCCCTGGCAGTACCGCCAGAAGAATTCCAAGATACCATCTGTCCTACACGAACAGACTCAGCTTTAAAAATCTCTGTTAATCTATTTACTCTTGTAAAATCTTTTCCAAAATCTGAAAACAAGGCTTTGTCCCTTTCTCTTTCTGCTATTTTGCGAGACCAGGAGAATCCTGCGTCTCCACCCCATGCATCCCACATGACTCTACCCTTAGAAGGAAAGTCTGGGCCATCGTAGAATCCTTTGCCCTTCTTGTCCACCTCGTGACGAGAGAAGAAAGAATACATTCTTTTAACTACGCTAAGAGACATTGAACGACTCGCTACGATGTCACTTGCCCTACCCCAGCCAACAGGAGTTCCGGCACCAGTGGCTTTTCCATCTGCCTTCCACTTCAATGCTCGTCTTGCTGCAGACTTCATTCCATCACTGGGAGAATATGTTTCAGCTTTAGACATATACTCCATGTCGTCTTCGTCCATGTCGTGATCTTCCATGTCTACAACAACGGCATCAACATACATCATGCCTATACTATAGGCCGTAGGAGCCCAGCTATCGCCTTCGTCTTCCTCATAAACCCTTACAGACATTGCTGGATTTTCTGGTGGCATAGACTCAATGGCATAGTCGGAGCCAGGTGTTCCAAGTGTTCCGCCCTCCCACATGATGTGCTCCACTACACCGTGAACAATACCTTCTGTGGTCTGCCCCATTACGAAGTCTCCTTCTTTAATGTGACCGTCTTTACCTATCTCTCTGGCAATAGAATCTCTTGTCTCTACCTCGTTTTGAAAAGCTGAAGTCTCTGTAATTGGTTTAGGGTTTAGCCAGTCACTGTCTGACTTTGTTCCCATACCAGTTCCTCCACCAGTTGTTGCAACGGCACCAGCAGAATCTCCACCAACACCACCTACGCTTCTTTTCTTTTTCTTTTTAGGATACTTAAATACAGAAGCGGCTCTAGACGCTGGTGTGGGTTGGCCCATTGCTCCGTCTGTTTTAATTCTAGTTCCTGGCCAAGGGTCTGGATCTTTAATGCCCACCTCTTTGGTTTCGTTGGCCTCAATAGCCTCGATCTGAGCTACTGCTGCTTCCCTGGTCTCGTGACAACCCCTCACGTCACTTGTACCATCTTTTACGACGGGGTATCCAGAACACCCGTATGATCCACGCTCTCCAACACTATAAGGCATGAGACTATTCTATCATACTCCTGTAAAATTTCCATATCTGCTTAGCAGTGAAGCAAAGGCTTGATCATTTTTTGTTTTGTTTCCGTAATAGAACAAGCCTTTGTTGGCTATAATATCTATGTTGGGAAACTTGTGCTCATTAAATATCTTTACTTGAACAAAACTTATCCCATTTCTTCTAGCCTGGGCATACCACCAAAAATCATCTGTAGTTAAATAATCTTTATAGATAGAGCTATTCAAAACATCCTTATGAAAAATGTTTGCCGGATAAAAAACGCCACCTACACCAGTTGGCATTAATCCAGGAGAGCTGCTGTATCCGTTAAATAGTAATGGCCACTTCATATATGGCAGAAAATTATTATCACTATCTTTAGTTATTTTTCTTGCCCTTCCAGCAATAATGTTTCCTGGATTATTTAGATAGCCAGCAATTAATTTTTCCGAAAGATCGTTTGGGTATACTGTGTCGTCATCAACAGTGATAATGTTTTCATTTGGATACTTTATTAATGTCGGTATTAGTTTCTTGGCAGCTTTAAGGTCATCTACAAAATTAATTTCAACCATTGGGCCTAGGTTTAGGTTGAAAGCTTTTCTGTCTTCTTTTGATATGTTCAAGACAATATTTTTTGCTTGAATCTTTTGATTAATTAATGAGTCAATTACCTGACTTAGGTAAGGAAATCTTGCTGGATATGACGTCAGTGAAAATATAAAGTCCATTTTTTCCCTAACTATATAGATTTAATCTTTTTGTCTGTGATCATTTGTGCGATCTGCTCCTTCTCCCAGTCAAGGGGGTGTCTGGATTTTGCATAATACATAGCCTTCTCAATATCAAAACCACATATTGTAACGTCATAGCCCTTGTTTAAATAATAATGTATAGCGGCAAAGCCAGAAGTTGGATAGGGATCTTTTCCTGGAGGGTGTGGCATACTGTTTGTATCAATAATTTCTATCTTTGTATCTATCTTACGAATCATGGAGGGGATTCCAATTGCTACCGTTCGATGAGCGTAATTGCAGTAGTCGTGCCACTTCATTCTACCTACCTGCTCTGCCAAAGAGTTATACCTCATAGCCATGATGTTCTTTTTAACTGGAGTTAAGGCAAAGTTGTTGGCCCAATTAAAGTGTATATAATAGTCATACTCATCTGGTATGTGGCATACATGTGGGTTGTTAGCCACAATACATATTTTTTTCATATACTCCTATTGTAATTATAGATGTCCCGTACAGGGAAATTCAAGCACGAAGGCCCGATCTAATAAATGGGTAACTATCCATCCTAAAGCATCCTGTACGGGACAATTATATTATATCAGCTTTTTCCTTCTTCTGGCAACTCATCTATTAGTTTTTTATAAGCTTCAAACAAGGTGCCGAACTTGTCTTGATCGATTGGCTTGTCTTTATCTTTGTAATAATCTGTAGCCATTGGGTGAAAAATATCTTGAAAATTTTTAATTGAAATCTGAACACGCTCGATGTACTGAAAGGCCCAATCCCTGGACTCCGATACAAACTTTAAGAACCCCTCTGTCTTTTCAATACTCTTGCCATCATTATTCTTTACAGTGTCTTCATGCTTTTTTGCAAGAATCATATACTCCAAAATACCCTTGTCAATCTCTTTGTTTAGTTTACGATTCTTTCTTCTCGTGCCAATGTCATCAGCGACAATAAAAAAAAATAAGGCTATGAAGATTGTAAAGAATATGGCATCAAAGATTGATCCTTCAAGGGGGCCGATACTCATTCTAATGCCTCTCGAACAATCATTACGATTGCTCCGTTTTGTTCTAAAGCACTCTTTACCCTAACAAGATACTCTACTGCTTGTCTCTTGCCGTAATCGTCTAATCTCATAAACTGTTTTTCATCTGCCTTTACTGCAATGAAGTGTTCGTTATCAATTAGCTGCACCGCAAAGTTTTTGGGTGCTCTAATAGTGTGGAATGCCATCGCCATTTTTTGTGTATACATCGTTTACCTCTTATCCATAGTTAAGTATTGCCAAGTTTCTGACCACTGTTCTTTTGTTTTATGTCTATTAAACTCTCTAGATATCTTGCCATTTTCTAAGTATATGCCTCCCCAGACTCCCCATTCTTTTTGAGAAACTCCCACAGCAAAGCATATGTTGGCTACCGGACAGGAGGCACAGATCTTTTCAATAGCTGGCCTTAGAGTAGTGTCATCTTCATATTTGTCAAAAAACAGATTGGTGTCGTAGCCTTGGCAGGATGCCTCGTCTTTCCACTCATTCTTGTTCATCTAGCCCTCTAAGAACCTTTCTGGAATATCCCAGCCAGATTTGGCTACTTCAAACCTTCTTTGTAGGTGCCACTCTCCACCAACATAGGCACCATACTTAGACGTGCTGCCTTTCTTTGATGGGTAGGAGCTAATAACCGTCCAACCATCCCAACTTAAATACTTAGACTCTTTAACAATAGATTCCATCTTATCAAGGGAATTAATAATCATGACTCGTCCTTCGTGTAGATTACTCTTTTGATGTTGTTTGTTTTTATAACTACCTCGCAAAGTATGCAAGGTTTGCTATTACGATCCTGACCCTGTTTGTTGACTCTCGCAACATAAAGGATTGCACCCGTAGCGTTACTGCCTGCGTCTCTAATTGCTTCTACCTCAGCATGCCTAGAGCAGTGAGGCTTAATGTGTTCTGGTGAAACAACGAAAGGACTGTTCCTATCCTTGTTATACCCCGTACCGACCACCCTGCCTGACTTAACAAGCACAGCTCCATGTGTTTTTCTGGACTTAGATCTGCCAGCAAAATACCTGGCGGCAGAAAGAAAAGCCTCTTCTTTTTTGCTCAACATCTAGTATCGATACACTCCCATTTCAACATTCTTCCTATCTAGAAAGTTTGCCAAGTCTGAAAGATTTTCTTTAGGCTTACTAAGATAAACAAAGTAATCCAAAACTTCATAGTTGCTTCTTATCCAACTGGCTGGTGCCTTTTGCATCTTGATCTTAAGACCTCTAGACTTCATACTACGCTCTGTCACGTTGCTGAACTCCATAGCCATTGCATTAATATTTGCCGGGCCAGCAGAGTAAATAATAATCTGCTGATCAGACGTATCCATCATAGAAAGGGCGGTGCCCATGGCTCTTAGATAGATCTGGTAGTCTGAAAAATTACGACTTCCCTGAACTCCAATTATCATCGTCATCCTCTCTTAGTTTTTCTACGATAAACATTATCTCTTTTAATTCTACCTTATCCATAGCCATTGTGTCAACTTGTTTAGCATTTTCTTTTACGACTTCTCCCTCGACAACATCTGTCACATAAAAGGTATTATCTTTAATCCAATAAGCTTTATTTTTAACAACCATTACTTTCATGTAAGAATTCTTCAAGAAGTTAGATGATTGCCTTTTGACAGACTCTTCCATCGGTGGTAGCAAATCTAAGTAAGGAGCAGTCATTTCATAGATATAACTTTGATTGTAGGACATTTTTAAGACATCCTGATCTTCTTGAAAATCTTTTCGAACAATCCTATTAGTTATGATATAAACTATCATTGTTATGGCTGCTCCTACAAAATACTCCAAAGCTAAAGACTCCCCTCAAAACCTCTCATTATGGTATTCATAATTCCGGATTCTCCATTAGACAAGTCCTTCCAATTGGATCGATCAAGCCCCTCCTCAGTTGGAGAAATTTCTGGGGAATCGCTAAGGATATCCATATTAAGCAAACCCTTATGCCACAGGCTCAGGATGTCTCGGTAGGCTTGCTCCGAGAGTTCTTTATAAAATGATGGGGCTATCTCTTTAAGCCTGTCTGTGACCCTGTATACAATTTCTCCAGTCTCAGTGTCCATAGCATCGATCTCTAGAGCACCCTGTTCAACCATTGCAGAGATAACTTCTTGTGGGTCTATCATTATACCCCAGCTCTCTTATCAGATAGTTTGTCTCTTTGATCAGAGATAGCGTAAGAAAACGACTGAATCTTGTGGTAGGCTTCTGGGTTTTTTTCAATCTTATTAAAGTGATGGGCGCAAAAGATTAGCTCGCCCGCCAAACCAACAATCAAAACATAGGCTTGTGAACCACATTGATCGCATCTATCGTTAGCATCTAGACCTCTAAGCTCTTCTACTTTGTCAACTACTTCTTCTTCAGTCACGATAACTCCCTATTTGTCAGTGGAATAAAAGCCAGAACCATTAAAGGTAACACCTACACTAGAGTATACCCGATTTAGTGGCTCCTTGCAAATTTCACATTTATAAAAACCCTCAGGGTCTGTAATAGATCGATTAATGTATAATGATTTATCACAGACCCTGCAGGCATATTGATATGTTGCCATATTTAGTTATAACTTACTTGTTTGATGCCTTGCGCTTTGCTGCTGCTGCTGCCTTTTTCTGAGCTGCCTCAGCCTGACGCAGTGTTTCTAGCTTGATTTCTCTGCGAGCTGCTCTAACGTCTGGGTTAGGGGCAACTACTGCGGTAAGAACTGAAACAATTGCAGCAAGAACTGCAACTCCACCAACCTGTGTCCAGTCGACACCAGCGACAGAAAGTAGCTCATTCGCACCAATCACACCAAGAGCAGCTGCTGCTGCGGCCTTGATTGCAACCTCGACGGTTGACTTCCAAAATGTACTTGTCATGATCATATTTTTGTATGTCCTTTCGTTATGACTTACTAATTATAGCCCATCAGTGCTATTCGTGTCAAGTTCATCTGGTTCTGATTCTCCAAATCGAATACGTGGCTGATGATTCCACAAACGAACATCTTCGTATGTTGCCGAGGTAGTGTAGGCAGTAACAATAATAGCTAGCAGAGATACTCCACCAATTACCATTTCAACCCCTACTTGGCTGGTAGTCCAAAAAGTAACAGCACCAAAAACAATCATAGCAATAGCAACAAAGTATGCTCCATAAATTAGTTTACGACGATGCCTCCAAGAAGGACCAGTAGCAATTGCTTCATCAGAAGCATCACGATTCTTTTTACTACGAGTAATAGAACTATTAATTGCTAGAATTAAAGCTGACCACATGATTAGATCTTCCCTGCGTTAATAGCTCTCTGAAGGGCACTGATGGTTAGTCTTCCCCATACCCCGTCAGCTTTTACTCCTAGCTTTGCCTGGACAGCTTTACGAGTGTTTGGACCAATGCGTCCATCTACCTTTGCTCCAGACCATTCCTGGATAGCTCGATACGTCATAGCTCCTGGGCGTCCATCTGGAATACCCTTGTAGTGTCCTTTGTCTTTCAGGGCTTGCTGGAATGCTTTCCAGGTGTTGCGATCAAGCTTACCGTCTACCTTTAGTGGCTGAGGCTTCGTGCTTACTGAAGATGTAGAAGAGCCTTGGAGGTATGGAACTGGGTCAACCTGTCCACTGGATCTTTTGGTACGAACCTCAAAATGGAGGTGTTTGCCAGTTGATCTACCAGTGGTTCCAGCAGTATAGATGAAGTCTCCAGTCTTTACCCGATCTCCAATATTAAGTTTTGACCTGTCTGCCCCATGAAAATAGGCGGTAAACAGGTTATTCTCGTGCTGAATAATAACAACGTTGCCACCGCTCTGCCTTCTTTTTGCTCTTGGGGAAAGGGTTTTCCAGTCTTTCGCATTATGAACGACTTTCCCATCTTGTGCGGATGTCACGGGGAATTCTCCTCGAACATCAACTCCACGGTGGAATTTTCTTGCTCTGGTAAATGGGTCAGATCTCCATCCAAATGGACTTCCTGCATTGATCTTACGGCCTTTAGGCCAGGGGTTATAAAGTTTCATATATTCTCCAATGCTTGGCGAACTCTTTTAGAAACCACTTAAAATAGTTCATATTTAATTATATCATCAATCTTTAATGATCAAGCCAAAATCCCCTCGATCTTTGCTGGGTTAAAACCTGCCCAGGACTCCCCACTCTCTGTAATTACTACTGGTGCTGCTCGATATCCTAAAGCAATTAGTTTATCTAATTCTTCTGGGTTATCTGTGATATCGACGGTATCATAAGGTACCCCCAATTTGTCCATCATTCTTTTTGTAGCATCACATTGGACACAATTATCTTTAGTATATACAATAGTCATTGGTTCTCCTTTATTTATTAATGTTTAAGTATGTCTTAAATGTCTCTGGAAAGATACCCTCCGAAAGTTTCAAGACTGCGTCAGCGTACTCTCTGATCTCTGACTGGGCATCGTGTGGCAAACGCTGTTCAAGGAATGTCATGACGCCCTGCAGAGATACCGTCCAACGCCAACGGACGTACATGGAGTATGCTGGAAGGAACAAGCGTGCCTGCTCAGGGGCAATCCCATCAAGCATTGCCTGCTGATAAAGTCTTTCACCATTCTGAATATGAGTAATTAAATACTCAGTGTACATGTGACCATCATCAGAATCTACTGGAGCACCGCTACCCTGCTTGCTATTCTCTGGCTTGCTACGCCACTGGTTTGCTGATGGAATATAGAACTCCTCCTTTTCTGTAATATACCTGCGAGAAGATTCATTCCACCCATTCTGATCATCAACATGAGAAGATGCCACAGCATACTTCCACCACTGCCTAGCAATAACAAGCGGGGCATAAACTTCAAAAGTCATAGCAGCATGTCTAAAAGGAGAGGTATGCTTTTCTCTAACTAAAAAGTTAATTAGTTTAGCATCTTTCTCTGTAAGTTCTGTTACTTCTTTATCATACGACACCCTGGCGGCATTGACAACAGATAGATCACTACCCATACTATCTACTAGTCGTACATAACCTTTATCTAACACATCGATTTTCATATTTCTCCTTTTCCGTACTCTGGGCAAGGATTGAACTTGCGTGAACCAACTAACCTTTCTACACCTTATAAGAGTGAGGGTATACCAGAGCTTATTTATTTAATTATTAGCACCCCTGGCAGAATTCGAATCTGCGACGGCATACCTTAGAAGGGTATCGCTCTTCCACTGAGCTACAGAGGTATATTTAGTTATCGAGCCCCCAGCAGGTAACGCTCCCGCCTTTCCTGTTTACAAGACAGGTGTTTTACTAATAAACTATAGGGGCATGTTAAATTATAAAGCGACCTTGACGGATCCTGACACCGCAACCTCCACATCGACAGTGTGGTGCTCTTCCTTTGAGCTACAAGGCCAAGAACCCCTATCCAGTGAAATATCGTTGAGTGATGCCAGGATAGGAATCCGAGGGAATAGCGGGGATCGAACCCGCGTCATAACCTTGGTAAGGTTAAGTTTTACCACTAAACTATATTCCCGCTGAGATGGAAAGACTCGAACTTTCAACCTAATGGTTAACGGCCATTTGCTCTGCCAATTGAGCTACATCTCAATCTTTAATTAAACCATTAGTCTAAGAACATGCTGACAGGGATCTCCCCCGTCTTCCCACTCTTGCTGCTCTTCTTCACTCATATATGGGTCAAGATCGTGTGTATTACAGAATGGCTCTGTAATCCATCCCTCGTCAATGCCTTTTACGATCCATTTTCCAAATTCTTCTTCATTAATCATTCTTCTATTATAGCCCATTCTTTTTTATCTGTCAACACATAGCCAATGGACTCTGTTATTGCAACACCAATAAACTTGTTAAGATTTTCTGGGTCTGACAAAAATTTTGCCAGCTCGTTGTCAGAAGTCCCAGTCATCATCTGTTGTGCTCTCGTGTTTGCCAATGACATAGCTTGATCCGCTACCGCTGAAGAAGTCATGGTTCTCATCAGCATTAGGAGACAGGGCAGACAGAATGGCTGGGTTTACGTTAGTCACTTCTTTGGGGAACAGCGCATCATAGCCCAGGTTCATAAGGGCTTTGTTTGCATTGTAGTGCAAAAACTTCTTGACATCCTCTGTAAGACCTACCTCGTCATATAGCTCTGCCGTGTACTTGGTTTCGTTCTCAAACAACTCCATCACGAGATCATAAGTGTACTCCTGAAGCTCTGCTTGACGCTCTGGGGACTCTTCCGCTAGTGCTAGCTGAAACTTGTAGCCAATATAGTATCCATGAACAGCTTCATCACGAATGATAAGCCTAATCATATCTGAGGTATTAGTTAGCTTAGATCTGGATGATAGGTACATAGGCCAGTAGAATCCAGAATAGAACAAGAAAGACTCTAGCAGGGTGGAGGCTACCTTTCTTTTTAGTGGGTCGTCGCCATCATACTTATCAAGAACTATTTCAGCTTTCTTATTAAGGAAAGGGTTTTCAATGCTCCATCTAAATGCTTCATCAATTTCCTCTGTAGAGCACAAAGTAGAAAAGATTGTGGAATATGACTTGGCATGAACGCTTTCCATAAAAGCAATGTTTGTAATCACTGCCTCTTCATGCTGTGTTCTAGCATCTGGCATTAGGCTCATGGCTCCTACAGTACCCTGGATTGTATCAAGAAGTGTCAATCCAGTGAATACTTTCTTGGTCACCTCTTTCTCGTGATCGGTCAGAGAGGCCCAGGACTGTATGTCATTAGCCACAGGAACCTTCTCGGGTAGCCAGAAGTTAGAAGTCAGTCTATTCCATACGTCTAAATCAATTGGGTCTTCGACCCTATTCCAGTTAATTGGTTTTACAATCTTAGTCATTATTCTCCTCGGTGCAGTAGTTACATCTTTCACTAAATCCTTTAAGATTTACGTGATATCTTACAGTTGACAGCTGACACATTCATTTACATCGGTTCCTTCTAGTGCCATCTGCCTAATACGAATATAGTAGATAGTCTTGATACCCTTTTTCCATGCCATAATCTGAGCACGGTTTACGTCACGGGTAGTGGCGGTGTCCTTAAAGAATAAGGTTAGAGACAAGCCCTGGTCTACGTGCTGTGTTGCAGCAGCATAGGTATCGATGATCTTGTCTGGGCCAATCTCATAAGCATCCTCGAAGTATTCCAGATTGTCGTTTGATAGGTATGGGGCAGGGTAGTAAACACGACCAAGCTTTCCTTCCTTACGAATCTCAATCTTAGAAGCAATAGGATGAATAGAGCTAGTACTATTATTAATATAACTAATAGATCCAGTTGGTGGCACTGCCTGAAGGTTTTGGTTATAAAGACCATGCTTCATTACAGACCTCTTAAGCTTCTCCCAATCACCCTGTGTTGGAATCTCAATGCTTGAATCTTTAAATAACTTAGCAACCTTCTTAGTAGCTGGCTTCCATTCTGATAAGGTGTACTTATCAAAGAACTCTCCAGAAGCATACTTTGAATTCTCAAAGTTGTCAAATGGATCTCCGGTCTTCTTTGCCATCTCATTAGATGCTTTAATGGCATGATACACAACAGTATAGAAATACATGTTGGTAAAGTCAATACCCTCTTCAGAGCCGTAGTGAATCTTCTCTTTACCAAGGTAGCCGTGAAGGTTCATCTGTCCTAGACCAATAGCTCTAGACTTCTTGTTACCCTCGGCAATGGACATGACAGATTCAATGTAGCTGATGTCTGCAACAGATGTCAGTGCCTTGATAGCTACCTCTACGGTCTTACCAAAGTTTGGAGACTCCATAGCCTTAGCAATATTAAGAGAGCCAAGATTGCAACTAATGTCCTTACCGATCTGGTCATAGCTAAGGTCTGCATTGTATGTTGTAGGAGTGTTTACCTGCAAGATCTCAGAGCAGAGGTTTGACATATTGATTCTTCCCTCAATAGGGTTGACTCTATTGACAGTATCTTCAAACACGATGTATGGATACCCCGACTCAAATTGCAACTCAGCAATGGTTTCGAACAAAACCCTAGCCTTCATCTTCTTTTTACGGATGTCTGGATTGTCAACCATTTCCTGGTACTTTTCTGTTACAGAGATATCTGACATGGGAACGCCATAGACTCGCTCTACATCATGTGGAGAAAACATGTACATGTCTTCATTAGTTTTGGCTAGCTCCAGGGTAATGTCTGGAACAACAACACCAAGGCTAAGGGTTTTAATTCTAACCTTCTCATCGGCGTTCTCCCTCTTGGTATCAAGAAATTTCATGATATCTGGGTGGTGTGCATTAAGATACACTGCACCCGCACCTTGACGGGCACCAAGCTGATTAGCATAGCTAAAAGAATCTTCCAATAGCTTCATCACTGGGATAACACCAGAAGACTGGTTCTCAATCTTTTTAATGGGTGCTCCGTGCTCTCTAAGGTTTGTTAGGTTGAGAGCTACGCCCCCACCACGCTTAGATAGCTGCAAGGATGAATTAATGCCACGAGCAATAGACTCCATGTTGTCTTCGATACGAAGCAGGAAGCAGGATACGAACTCTCCCCTCTGCTTCTTGCCAGAGTTTAGAAATGTCGGGGTAGCTGGCTGGAATCGTCCAGAGATAATCTCTTCTACCAGATCCTGTGCAAGCTTCTTGTCACCCTTAGCAAGCATCAAGGCATTCATGCATACACGATCTTCAAACCTTTCAAGATATCTTTCTCCATCAAAAGTCTTTAGGGCATAGCCAGTATAAAACTTGTATGCACCAAGGAAGGCCGCAAACCTAAACTTGTGTGCATAAGCTTGTTTAAACAAAGACTTAATAAAATCAAAGTCGTATTGGTTCAAGACTTCTTCGTCGTAGTATTCATTCTCTACGAGATAGTCGATCTTCTCTTCAAGGCTATGGAAGAAAACGGTATTGAGATTAACATGATCTAAGAAGTAGTGCTTAGCTGCTAGCTTATCCTTATCAAACTGAATCTTTCTATCCTCATCATAGAGGTTGAGCATTGCGTTGTACTCGTGGTAACTATAGTTCTTGTCCATAAAGCAGCGTTAGCCTTTCTTTGATTATGTTTACGTCGTCTTCTGTGCCAAATATTTCTACCTTTGCAATGACTGGCACCCCTGTCTTTGCACTAATTAAGTCTGCGGCTTTGCAAAAATGCTCACCAAAGTTTCTGTTTCCAAAACCGACCACCCCCTGAAGAAGGTTACGATTTTCTTTTATGTTTAAAAAAGATCGTACTTGTCGGGGTATTGCTGCTCTTCCTTCGCCACCACCGTAAGTAGGTACCATAAGGACATAAGGCTGAGTAGCGGTAATACTATTACGATCCCAATCAATAGGAATCCTAGTTGCACTGCTGTCATTTAATTTCTCCACGAATCTCTTAGTGTTTCCAGAATAGTTGGAGAAATAAATAATGTCAATAGGTATCAATTGTACTCTCCGTTTATACTAAATCTAGTGGTTTTGCCTGAAAAAATACCCTACATCTAGATCATTTTGAACTGATCAAGATAGTCTTTAACTTCTTCGGTTATTTCTTTAGGCTTATAGTTTATCACATTATCGGGCAAGTCTTCAACTCGCCTTGGCTTATCCCTGAAGGTATGAATTTCTATTTCTCCAAAGTTATCCCTGGGCGTGTGAGAGATAGCTCCAAAGATAGACCCACATACAGCGTCGGCCAGGTCTTTAGAGCTTTTGCGGGGGTGATCCACCCTGTTGTTTTTCATAATCTTAAGCTGGGTAAGTTCGTCAAACAACAACTCAATCGCTGGGAGGGCTACCCTGTCTTCATAGATAAGCATGGCCATATCTTCATAGTGCTTCTTGGCTACCGATACCGTCTCTGTTCTAATCCCTACAGCGTTTAGCTCATTTTGAATATCAAATGATTGCCAGCGGTCAAAGCTAACCATACCCAAGTCAAAGCCCTGTCTTCTTAAGTTTTGAATCCACTGCTTTACTTCTGAAAGGTTGACTGGCCCCTCTACCCTTGGCTCCCACCAAGCAACAGCATCTACCACGACAACGGGAACAACCTGCTCATAGTCTTTCATTACTTGAATGCTTACCCACTTGTCTACGTGAGCAATGGCTACGGCACACTTGTCATGCTTTTGAGCAAGGTCGGCGTGAACAAAATATTTTACTCCTTCTTTTGGTTTAAAGTTTGAGTCGAATCTTCTGAAAGTGTCCAGAGGATTTCTGATTGTCATTGCAGACCTTACCTTGTCTTGTTGCTTAAAGAAGGCATCTGATGCAAAGGTAGGGACACAGGCAAAACGCATCATGGCATCTCCAATGTCTGTGTAGAATGCTAATTTAAAGTCATCAATTTTTCTAGTGGGGTTTACTTCCCAGGTGGGCCTCTTTAATGCAAAGATTCCAGGATACTTGTATTGCAAGATGTGATCTTCGTCCCACGAAATTTCTAAATTGTTTCCGACAGAGTCTTCTGGCAACTCTGGATTCATTACAAACTTATGAGTTCTTTGAATAATTTCTTTGTCCATAATGGCATCGTCGTATTTGGTAGATATAAAGTCTCCTGGATACCTGGGGAATGACAGCAACACCACCTTGCCAAGATCTGGAAAACGAGAATCTACAGTACCACGGAAAGCCTTGTATATGTTGTCAGCTGTCTTGCCCTGTTCGTTGCCTGTGTTTGTTTCACTAGCGAAACCAGAGATCTCATCAAGGATAGCGACCATCAGGTTCAACCCCTCATGAGACTCCCGTTCGGAGTGCCCAGAGTAAACAGTGACGGAATGATCAAACTCTATAGAGTCCATCTTAGCATAGTACCTACCAGCAAACCAGGGGGACTTCTCAATCTTGGTCTTAAAGCCCTTAAAAAAAACGTTCTTAGCCTGCTGTGCGTTGATAGCAATGTTGATAATATCAATGGCGTCACCAGATGGCTTACCGTAGTATCTAGCTGGGTCTTTAAGGCATAGTAGTTTATATACTATATACGATACTGCAACGGTAGATGTAAAGTCTTTTCCGCTACCCTTGCCAAGCTGAAGAATAATCTCATTCTTAGTAAACTTATTATAATATCTAGCCCCCTCTTCAAAACCCATCAAAGCCTGAAGATCTTCTTTTTTGTATATCTGACTCATGCCTTCTACAACGTCATATTGAATAGAAGATAGTGGTGGCTGGGCCAAATAATTTTCTCCCTCAACAAATGTTTTAGCATCTACCGGCTCTTCGTTAAAGGGACTGTCCTGAAGAACTTCTAGGAAATCATTAAAGTCACTAGGCATCCTGCACCACTGTGATGGTTTCTCCCTGTTTTGCTATCTGGGAAAGCTTACGCATGATCTTATCTCTGATCTCTGGATGCTCTGAAGCGATGTCCATAAGAATTTGTTTTAATATCTCTTGCTTTCTTTCAATCTCAATCATTTCTTCAGCCAGTTCTTTATTTTCTAATAGGCCAGCCTTCTG
>Ga0222691_1000261_pt1 | contig 20501 bp, 31 predicted proteins | sample AntAcemetage1237_FD_179839 | JGI IMG/M metagenome (GOLD analysis project Ga0222691, IMG submission 179839) | Saline water microbial communities from Ace Lake, Antarctica - #1237 | ecosystem: Environmental > Aquatic > Non-marine Saline and Alkaline > Saline | place: Antarctica: Ace Lake... | reverse complement strand
GGCGCTGGCTGTGTTACTCCCTGCTTAGACTGTACGGCCTCTTGACGTCCGCCTGACGATAGGGATTCATTTATAGTCATAATAGCGTCAGTATTTCCAGCGTCCTCAGCTAATCTTTTAGCTCTAGAAACTTTTGATTGAAGTACTTGCTTAAGCCTTCCCATAATTCTTTTATTGACCTCATTACCCTGCCCTATGCTTGCCGAGATTGAGTTAATAACAATAAGCTCACCCTCGGATAGTGATCCAGGAAAACTTTGTATGGTATTAAGCATGTCTTGAGCAAGAATCTTGTTTAGCTCTCCAACATCGCCAGAGGTCGTACCAAAGAAAGCACTAACAGCCTTGCCTCTCGAGTCAAGCCCGCCCGTTGAAACCTTCTCAAGCAACTCAAGACCTCTGTTGACATCAACCAGTGCTGGCGCTGCGATTATACCCTGCTGTATTGCTATTGATTTTTGTTTTGCAGTATCTTGCTCAGTTACTTTTCTGCCTGCTGTCTCTATGTCAATGCGCGCCTTATCTTCTGCAACCCTTCTTGTTTCGCTTTCGATTTCTGCGGCTGTCTGGCCTAGGGTCGAAATGAATTCACCGTCAACGGGAGTTTCGCTTAAATTTATTCCGTTAGGCCCCTGTGTTAGTCCAACAAGGAAATCTTGGCCGCCTTTATTCACCCGTTGCGGTGTTCCTATGAATTTAGGTTGTGCGGCCAAGGGCGAACTTTCCGCCGCCAATCTCTGTTCTAGGCTTTGATTGCTAAGTCTGGCGCTTCTTAGCTTCTCTTGCTTTATAGCTTCAAGCAGGGGAGCGTTCCGAATATCCTTTACCGTCTGACCTGCACGAGATAAAGCGCCCGCCAAAGGTAGGTTAGACTGTCCAGAGCTTAATAATAATCTGCTATCTATAGCCATGACTTACCCCATTGTGCTCGCTGTTCCGTATAACGCCTGATTTGTTCCCGTGGTCTGTACTCCATCGCCACCGCCACCGAATGGCATGCCCGCAATACCTCCGACAATAGTCGATCCGAGATCAATCAGGTTACCAATACCTCCTGATCTAGCAGTATCGCCCGCTATTGCGGATGCATTCTGAGCGTTTGCAATCTGTGTTAACAAGTCACCGCTAACACCGGCCGCAGATAAATTAGCTCCGCCTATTTGAGTATCAGAATCACGGCCAAAATTAAGACCTGACAAAACATTAGACCGCTCGTTATTAAGAAACTCTGTTCCTGTTCTTAGGAATGCGTCTTGAAGTAGCGGTGCAGTGTCTCCGGCTGCCGTTCTTCCTCGCGCCGCTTGACTTGCTAAAATCCGCTCTTCCGCATCACTCTGAAGTGCCTGCAAAACAGGATCTTGGAGTATCGACTCGCCAGCGCTAGAGCCAAATAATGTATTAGCCCTTGGCAGCAATCCAGATCCAAAATCAGCATAAGGTTGAAGTCTCTCGCCAAAATTCCCGGCAGCAACTTGACCTAACTCGATAGCCTTTTGCCCAGCAGCCTCCGCACGTATGGCGTTATCTCTAGACGTGTCTTCTGCGGTTTGACCTGTGACACTTTTGAAGGCGTCCTCGAGTGGATCAGTTACAGACCTGATTGTATCTTCAATAAATGACATACATCACCCTTTTTTCGCTCATAAGCATAGATAATTCTATCAGCATCTTTAACTACCACCTTAAAGCCTACAGCTTCACATATTTTAATCAGATTTGAATCGCTGATTTTTATTCGAGCCAGAAGTATATCATATTTAGTATTGTCAATTCCCCACTCAACCGCTCTCTTTATCGTGTAAAGTATCCGGGATCTCCCGAGCTTATTTGCAGCTACGTGCATATAACCCTTTTTATCAATACTGACTATTTGATTTCCATTGTCAGTCAAGTGTATTCCAAGGCCTATAAGGTCGTCAACTCTTGACCTGGGAACACCTTTAGCTATAAGTGGCCATACTTCATCTAGTAAGAATATACTCTTAACTTCGTCGCTAGTGGCAATCCTCAAGCTAACTGCCCGGTTACCAGATAGTTAAACGCTACGGAGCTGGCCGCCTGTATTTTCATCGAGTCTCCGCCGGACAGTGCCCCAACGGCCTCGTAAAGTGTTACCGTATTGCCTGATCCTGCGGGTATTTCAGATGTTTTCAGTAGTCGGTCAGACACTCCATTATTAACAAAAACATTTACACTTACTGCCGTAGATGTTGTATTTGTTAGAATAAAGCTGAAAATAACAGCTGAAGACCCGGACGCTATATTGATAACCTCAGTCAAATCTGTTGATGCTACCTGTCCTGACCCAAGCCTTGAATATGACATATTTTTTACTCATTATCGTACAAGTTCACAGAAAATCTAAGAGACCCTATGACTGTATTATTTGTGTCTGTTTGAGCTGTAAACCATATAACCTCCCCGGCTTCCAAGGGAAAACCAACGGGGTCAGAATGGTCGAATGTGTTTTCTATATCAGTGTCCATAACATGTCTAAATATCTCGTACTTTGTATCTATAAGCCTACTCCACTTCCACCCTCTAACTATAACCTTCGGAGCGGTACCGCTTGACAGTTTCCCGATATTTATTGCTAGGCTTTTTGCTATTGCCTTTCCTGTTATCTCAGTGAAAAATATAGCTTGCTGAGTTACGCTGGCCCCGGCCGGTATAAAAGCAGCCACGCCCGTATCTGTCGTATGAGTTATCGCTATGTCATTAACATTTGCCTGAGCGGTACCAGATGAGCCAAGAGAGCATCTATTAATTCCGTATCCAGAGAACGAAGTTACATCAGAACCGGTAGACCCCAATGTATGAGTAGACAGGGATTCTACGCCATCATCATCAACATGGTAAAAATCAAGGGTAAGGGCTCCAGTTGCGCCGCCGCCCGCGCCATCCGTCCCGGAGGTATAAGTTATAGTGTATGTCTCCGCAGCGGTTAACAGCGTTGGAGAATTTGTTATTGAGTCAGCTATAATAAACGCTTCACCGTCCGCCGTATCCAAGTCAGGCCTATGTGCAAATTTATTAAACTGAGAGACACCGGTTCTTAGGCCTATCGATATCTCATCTTGTGCTATTGAGCTGCGAACCACTATAGCATCAGAATCTACTTGTATAGCTTGATTTAGTGGGTTTGTTGACGCCCTAAAGACGCCATAATAACAATATAATTGGAACGTTGACTGCGCTGAGGAATCATTTACAAATCGCACCCTAAAGTGCCTAGGCCCCTTTGTTGCTGTGTGGAACTCATGAACACCAGAATTAACCTTAAACCCGCTAACCGGATACGTTCGCCAGTCGGTACCGTTCACGCTAAAATCAAAATACAGGGTTCCTGAAACATCAGAAAAGCATGAGCACATAACATCTGCAAAAGGGTTCTGCTCAGACGTCCCGGTAAATGTAGCTGCACCGGAAAGCGCAGTTGTTGTGGTATTTCCAGCGCTAGCTATACCATAGCCGGAATCTGACAAATAACTCATTCAATAACCCACTCTAGCAAATCTTCTTTGTATTTAAAGTTAAATGTATCGTAAGCGAAATGAATAATGGCTGAAGTATCACCATTAATCGCACCAATCACATTTACAATGAAATTCCCAGACAATTGAACAGTAACGTATTCGTTATTGGCTGGGGTCGTGTTGAGCGTAATGTCTGCCCCGGCCGTAACTCTTACAAACTCATCACCGATAGTCGTATGATTTGACGACACAATAAAATCGGTTGGCTCTGGGTGCACATATTCAAATTTAGCTGCGGTAGAAAGGCCCATCATGCCTATCGCTTCGCCAATACCTGACGATGTGTTGTCTACTGCTCCACCCGTCCTTAGATACAATTGCTGCATAATTCGCTCTAGTGACGCGAAATAATAATCAAGATCTAAATCTATATCCTTGGTTGGCCTGATTTTCGTAAGCGAATAAGGTGGATTTACTTGTGTCATGGGCGTCCAGCCCCCCGCACATAAATACCTGCATCATAAAGGGTAAATCTAGTGTTCTCAGTATATGTGACGCGAACAGTCAAATCCTTGAATTTCCTATTACTATGATCCTCTATAGATTCTTGGTAATCACCAGACCTCCCAAGAGACAACCAGCTTTCAGCCCCAAAAGATCTACCGCCGTCCGTTGAGTAATCAACAATCATCTGTGGGTCGTCATCACCAATACCGACAGCGGTTTCAACAGCAAACTGTATCATTTTCATCTGCATGTATTCTCTTGGACTACCAATAGTCTCACCAGCGAATGGCCTAAACACTCTCTGTCTAGTCTTTTGCACTCCGTTATCTTTAAAAGTAGTCTCGTCTAACGTGTAGATATTTCCATTATCTTTATCGCCAACAACCATTTTTCCAAAAAGAAAAGCTGAAGTCTTTCCTCTCCAAAGCGACCCTTCATTTACACCTTCATCTATCTCACTCCATAAGTTAGTTATCTCATTAAATACCCATACCTTTCCCTCTGCAGGAAAGTAATAAAATATCATGTTCATTCCATTTATCAACATACACTGAATAAATGCATCTGCAGTGTCGTACCCTGAAAATTCCTCAGATATGCCTATATTGCTATCAGACAACTTAACCGAATTAAAATTAACCAGTCTATAAGGCATATTATCACTACCCAAAAAATACATGGCGCTCGAAGTTGAGCATATGCAGTCTTTGTTTGCTATCCCTGTGTCCTCACTTATAGCACCGTTCATGCGCTCAAAGGGTGGGTTTCCAGTGCCGGTATTTTCCCACGGCTCAAAATCTTCATCTGAAATGGCAAATAAAAACTGGTTAAAAACTTTTATCGCTACGGTTTTACTTGGCGTAGAGTCTGCCTTGAAAGTATTAAGATTGTTAAAAGTTAATGTACCAACGTTTGCCACCCATATAAAACCATCTGAGTCAAGAGCTATAAACTGGTCATTAAGATAGGCGATTTGAACTGGAGTAAAGTCAAGACTTACTAGTGAGTAGCTAACACCATCAGAGGACTGATACATACCCTCATTAGTCGTCACAACCAGAACAGATCCGTTATCTTCCATCGAGACTAACCCGGACCCAAGTATACCTGCCACTGTAGTCGCCTGAAAATCACTACCAAAAGCAACAAGCCGGTCACCCGAAACCTTTATTCCCAGACCTTTAAATATTCTCTTATGTATCCCCCTGTCCCCGGTGGTCAAACTAAAGTCAAACTCTGATTTTAGGCCTGGGAAAGAATACACGGCAGCATTATCGGTAAGCGAATTCTGGGCGGGAACAGCGTACATATTGCGCGTTCTTTGTATTGAAAGGTCTTTAGCTGAGGAGATAAAAGTATCTCCAGCTATTGTGTAAGGGTATTTTTTGAACTTAGTTGAGATCGGCATTAAATAACTCCGCCCATCATTCGCTTTCTGGGAGCGGGACTTAGGGCGCCCTCTTTATCCCTTGCGTTAACCCCGGCAATCCCCGCATAGAACTCACCCTTATAGAAGTTTGCTATATCCTGCTCTCCTGCGCGCTGATTTACAACCCATAGTGCGCCGTAAAGATAGACATCAGGATTCGATAATAGCAAGGCATTATCATCAACAGAATCAGATAGGGCGGGCAACTTTGCAAAGTGCTGAATCTCTACGCTATATGTGTCATCTGGGGTTCTGTCAAGCTCGATCTGTGAGGTAACAGTATAAAATTTAGGTATCCCTGCAACGTCGTAAACCTTCAATGAGTCGGGCATAACAGGAATTAAGGCTATCCTTTGATCGCTGTATATAAGCCCGATTTTACGCATACTTAAAAAGCCAGTAGGCAAGGCAAGGAATCTAGACGATGTGCTTAATACACTTGTTGTCAGCGTCTCCATTGACCTTATTTTTAGTGTCTCAGAATCGTTAGCGTAAAGCCTTGAGTCTGCTATCTGTATTGCTGTATCTAAAAAAGACGTTATTGAATTGCTGCCACTGAAATCTGCAACGGCGGCTTTGAGATCATCGTAAGTTTCAATTGTCATATTTTTTACCAAAAAAAAGGGCCGCTAAGCCCCAATTATACACACTTTATAGAACCGTTATTAGGATTTATCTAACGCTGGCTTACCTTGCTTTCGCCTCATCCAAACCTTGCTTAGCTGGTCAGCTTCGGATAAAACTTTCTTGTTGCCTTCCTTGTCTTTATAGTGCACTGGATCAAGAGTAAAATCACTACCCTCTCTAATAAAATTCCCACCGTAAAAGCCATCTTTCGTTGCTGTAACTTCAACAGACATAATTAATTCCCCTAAGAAATAGTGTACCCAGATGCATAATCTTTCTTACCATGGATCATGTTCATTGGGGTTAGGTAAGCGTCTACCGTGACGCTTGGCGTTGTTCCGGCTAACGTATACACCACTTGAAGGTATCGCTCATTAGTGTACGGGATAGCCAAAACAACTAAATCACCGGCAGTGAGCGCTGTGGTTAGAACCGCCTTCGTGGCAATCACGGTAGCAGAAGAGAATGATGTGTTATCATCCGTTTCCACGCTGAACGTGTAGGTCTCGTTCCCCGTCGTGAAATCTGCCGCAACCGAGACCGCTATTACAACGGCCATGGGGTTTCCGGTACCTATATCTCGATCTTGAGATAAATCGATATAGTTTGTTGAATCTGCCGTAGCTGTTAAGGCTTGAGCATTTGACATTAATAATTCATTGTCTACGTACATAAAATATACTCCTTAAACCACTCGGGCTTCAGTGTTTATGATCTTGTCAACTAGGCGAACCGGAATCCCAAGGAAACGAGTCGTGTGGATTGTCTGACCAAACTGATTTAATCCAGCCTCAACAGTTACAGCGCTAGCCGACTTATCTAGGCCAATTAAGCGAAGGTGAGATGCCACGGTTCTATTCACGTAAAACGCGAACTTTCCGCTCAGTGTTGGCATTCTGTCAATTGCTCGAGACATTAGCTTAATTATGCTAGTCGAGGCTGTAATAGCTTGTGTGCCGGTCAAGCCGATCAAGTCACTAACATCAATATTTGCAATCCTTGCGGCATATCTCCAGTCTTTCACGACTAAACCATTTTTCCATTTAAACAAATCAACGTACGCTTGAAACTTATTGTTATCATCGTCATCGACTTCTTGCAAGCCAAGATCGCGATGCTCAATACCTGCCTTAGATCCTTTTGGAAACACACCAAAGCATCGATCACCGCCCCAGCCCACAAGCAAGATTGAAGTGTTGTCGGAACCGGTACCGCCAGCATCAAGAATATTCTGAGCATTGGCTGCCGAAAGATCATTGTACCGAGGCATAAACCCAACGTACTCCTCAGGATTTGCGGCTGATCCATAGATTAGGGTTTGAGCTTGAGCTTGTCCCATGGCCTCCATGAAGGGCTTCGATTCAGAGAGCCTAAAGGAGCCGAGATTCCCCTCAAGTGACGCAACATCTTCGTCTAACTGTGACCGGGCAATAAGAATAGCTGCATTCTCAGTTACCTGCACAGTTGTGGACTTGGAGTTCGGAGTACCCTGATTTGTCTTCCTGTAATAAGCCGTAGGGAGTCCGGTACGGATAGTTGTCTGCTCTCCCGTGGGTAGATTTCCTTCTTTGAAAAGCATATCCGTCAAGACTTCGTTAGTCTGCTCAAGTTGCTCAACGATCATCGGCACCTTTCCTTTTGGGTCAATTCGCTTGCCCCAGTCAGATAGTGTTAATAAGTTACCGCCAATTCCAGCCATTTTATTACCTATTTAAGTTATGAACCGTAGAAAATTTGCTCTGGCGTCAGCTCCTTGTCAGAAGATGGCGCCCGTTTTGTTTTAAGCGACTTAGAAGACAACGCCTTAGGCTTGACTTTTGATGAGCTGGCAACTAGGTCTAGATACTTTTGCGCATACATAGCCGCTTTATAAGCACGATGATCAAGCATTTGCGCACGCTCTTCATCACTAAAGCCTAAACTGTTAAATCCCTTTGTCATTAGCTCAAAGTCCTTACTTTGAACCTCCTTATCTTGCCATTCAGGCATTGAGTCTACGAGTAATTTCATCTCTCTATCCTCAGTTGCCTTTCTTGCCTCACCTTGCCGTTCAATGAAATCATCCTGAGTTTTCGTCAAGGCCTCTTTTAGAGCGGTCTGCTCTTCCTTAAGTCTTGTATACTCGGGCATGTCATATTGTCGCAAGTCATCCCAATCAATTTCTTTTTCAGTCTTTTCGTGTAACGCTTTGAGTTCACCGTAAATCGCCGCTACTTTCGCTTGCTCGCCCGAAAACTCTTTTGAAGCCTCCGCTCTCGCCTGCTCAGTAAACGCCTTCTTTTCTTCAGCAAACTCCATTTTATCCTTTGTGTAGTTTCTCTCCTGGTTAAAGCTCGATATTAATTTCTCGATATTAGCTTTAACCGTCTTACCCTCAGACTTGAATTCGAATAGACCTTTATCTTCATCGTATTCGTATTTAACAAAATCGTTAGGCTCATCAAAAACCACATCGTCAACATCACCACTTTTAGAATCGTCGCTATCGGTTGCGCCTGCTTCGACGTCCGCGACTTCATCTTCGCCAGTTTCGCTAACTTCCTCAACGTTATCTAAATCGCTTGGCTCTAACTGCTCTGACTCATCGTCAGTTGGCGGCTCACCGTACATGATACTCGCTGCTTCATCTGCACTCATTTCTTCTACAACTTCAGATCCGCTAGGGCTGTCTGACATAGTTAACACCTATATAACACAAACTATTAATAAAGTAAAACTATAAAGACCTATGCAACTTAGATACCTTATTAGCCTTATCCTCTCTTGCTGCCGCCATTTTACCAGACTCTATCTCTCTTGACAAAAGAGCCTCAAAATCATTAACTCCCTGCATCATTGCCCATATCTTTTCTCGCTTTCTCCATCCGCTCCATACCGTTCTTCGTGACCATTGATCGATAAGATCAGCTTTTATGGCTATAAATGATTCCCTAAAAATAGGGTTATCCATAAGCTGCTTAGCCTGACTTGCGCGCTCCAATGCATTCATCAAACAATACTCCCCGGAACATCCCGTCCATTCTGTAATTCTAGTTTTGTTAACTCTATAGTTGAGTTAACCTCGGACTGCTGTCCCTTCTGTGCGGTGCTTATATTGAACTGCCGTTTATCTTCGTTAAGTTTGGCAACGGATATCTGGTCTTTCTGATCGGCTTCCTGTTTCTTGATTGACGTAGTAGCTAAAGCCGTTTGCTGCTTAATCTTCTCAGCATCTGCTAGCATATTACTTTGCTGTAGCTGTTGCCCCATGACCTCCATCTGTTGCTGCATTTGCTGAATCTGTTGCTGCATAGCTTCATTTTGCTGGACAATTACTTGCTCTGGCTGAGACGGGTCATTAAAGTATTTTTGAACGCTGTTTATGCCTGACGTCCGCAATATTGCTTTTATCGTGTTGTACTTCTTATCGTTGTCAACCAGAGGCGACCCTTTGGCCTGCTCTCGCTCTTGAACTTCGAGTATAGAGCTTAGTGTTTCTATCTCTTTATCGTCCCCACCCGACCCAACAAGAGTTTGGACGTTATGCTCAAATCTCCAGCTTGACGGATCAACACTCAACTGTTTGCCTAGCACATATATTTCCTGCTCGCTGTCCTGAAAATGCTTGGCCATCCATGCTGCGCCCTCGTATAAATCGCGATATGCAATCTCGGCAATGTTTCTACATACAAGTTCTATTTTGCCTGTAGCAGCCGCTTCAACGCCTTTAAATCTAGTTGCAGTTTCTTCGTTTAGCCTGTCGGACGTCAAGGCTTGATTGGTTATCATGTTTCCTGTTGACTTAGTGAACACGCTATCCATGTATTGAATTGTCATCAATGTCTTATCGCCGGTATAAGGTACCGGCTCAGGCAGTACAGAATTCATGGGCGCGCCCTTCACCCGTATCATTCCATTTTTGTGAGCAGAAAGAAAATCATCAGTGTTCACCAGCTTCTCATCGATGAACGTGCGGCCCATAGACACTGCTGTCTGATTATCAAAAAGATTTCTACCTAAAACCGTGTTTATGCGCTGCTGTCTGCATGCTAGCTCACCTCGACTTCGCCCTATGAGTGAGTGGGGCATTTGTATTGCTGAGCATCCGGCGTACGGGATATGATCGAAAGGCTTGTTTTCAAGAACATAAGATCCTGACTTAATCACATGTCTCCATTCAGCAATACCATCGTCGTCATAGTCATACATTGCATACAAGTCTACTCCTGATACCTCTTCCAAAGACCACTGCATATCAGCGATTGATCTCTCATCACCGCCCTGCTCTCTAAATCGATCTAGCTTAACGTCATTTGTTTCGCCAGATGACTTTGGTAGTTTGCCGATTACATCTTTATCGAAACCGTACGCAAGCAACTCACCTCTGGTCTTTCTAAATCTTTTGCCGAAGTATGGCCCGTCGTACTTGGACTGGATACCTTTCGGTATGAGCATATCCTCCCAGGGAACGTTTCGAATATAGAACTCTTGCCGCTCTCTTACAAGTTTAACTTTGAAATCAAAGGATGACTCACCATCTTCAAGCTCAATTTCCTCCTCAATCTCAACAGACTCAACACCTTTTTCATCCTTTAGTGCATCGAACTTAATCTGAAATTCAAGCTTATCAAGACCCCTATACACAACTGTTGACGGCTTCTTGACTGTCTCTATTCCGTATTCAATGAATCCGGCTTTCTGTAGATCGATCTCTTTTAGCCAGTCAATTTGCTTTTTGTATGAGTCTTTGCAGTTTGCTATTAACCAAGACACGTACTGGTTCATTTCTTCAGATTCAAGTACTGCGTCTTTACCACCATTTACCGGCTTAAACTCAACTGGAGCGCCGCCACCCAAAAACACCCTAGCCATTGACACCATGTCGGAATCAACTGTGTCACTAGTATCCGTGGACACGTACCGTGATAGCCCTTCTTCCTCATCACCGTAAAGCTCTGAGTTATAAGAATCAAGAAATAGTTTATTGTCTTCTTTGTATGAGCCGCTATCAACTACCGAGCTTTCAATTGCTGAGTTTATGAAATTGCACAGATTAATATCATTTTTATTTGAGTCATCTTTATTCATATTCTAGCTCTACTCATCATGGGTAATGGCTTACCCCAGTCCGTTTGCTGATTATCGTCATACCCTTGCGCGTACTGCCTGAAAGCATCGGCGGCTTCTGAGTGAATATCATGAAGCGGTGTATCGGAGAATCTGCCTGTGTTTTTATTAAAGCTCTTTCTGTAGCTGTCAAGATGAATTATACCATACTTACACTTTTCTTTATCGAACCAGCACGATGAGAATGAGTCCCTAGTCTTCTGTATACCTGTGTTTATGTCGCCTACCCTTGGTACTATGACTATATTCTTAAGCTTTAGATCTTCGAGCATAGCCTTTGGTGATATATTTTCCTCCATTCCCTGCCTCTTATGCTCGGCATCATGAGGCAAGTAATGCTCCCCCCACGTGTAGCCTAGTTCATTTAATTTCTTAACGTAATAATTGTAAGGCTCACCCCAGCCCTCGATAAATCCAATAAAATTATCGAACTGACCTACGCGCTGGTGCAACCATATTGCCGTACCGTCCCCGCTTCCGATATCCCAGAAAGTGTTAACCGGAATACCATCTTTAATTGGTAAGCTTGTTATTCGATTCTCTTTACGTGCTCTTGTCATCTGTACTGTGTAGTAGCATCCCTGTTTAGACTTCTGGAAAGCCTCTTCTGGCGTGCTAGGGTACTCCTGCCACATCTTTTCCTCCTCTCCAGAGAATTCAGCGTCACGTGTCGCTGTCCACCACGCTCGCTGATTATCGGTTATAGATTCACCCGTCTTTCCTTCTATCTCATCAAAATATTCATGATCCTTATCTGTCATAATCACGTTCTCACTATCGATAGAATACCGCTTTTCACCCCACCATGGATAAAAAAGAAAGTTAAACTCCTTCGGGTTTAGCTTTGCACCCGAATCCTTTAGTTTTTTTGCTCTATCTGTCATCTTATAGAACTCGCCGTCCTGACCTTCCGCTGTGGATTCAATAAACACTACGCCGTTGCTTGGAACCGCTGGTATAGATCCGGTTACAACCTCATAAGCCCTATCAGGGAACTTGGCGCATATCTTGCCGAACTCCGATACATGAAGATACTGAAGTGTTCCAGATCTCATCGATGTTGCGACACGAACCGAGCTGTTATTGTGAGCGAATAGTAGCTCTGACTGACTATCACGCCCAAGCGGCATTGCATCGCGCAGCATGGAGGGAAGATTCTTGTAAGCAAACAGTATTTTATCTCTGAATATTGTTTTTGCTATCTCTTCAGACTGAGCAATAATGCCCGCCCTGACGTTTTCTCTGAATAGCGCACAATCGAGAAGGTAAATATCTATAAGAGTTGTGAAGCCAAGTTGACGAGCCTTAAGAATTATGTTTCGTGTGTGCAGATTGTATAGTAATGACATCTGCGCTTCGTTGAGAATGAATGGCTTTATTAATATGTCGTCTTCATCATCGCCCTTTACCATGATCTTGTACAGCTCGCCGCTAGTCAGTCGCCACCACGGATCAGAAAGCTTAGATTTTAGCTCATCTATATCTTTATTTGGGCTCAATTGTATTTCCCGATATTTCTTTCAATAAATCAGATATGGGGTTAACGTCAATTTCAACTTTCTTAGCGTCATTATATCCAGCGACATCGGCAAGCTGCTTCATTGCTGTTAAAGGTGAATGCTGCTTGATCTTAAACCCCTCCTTGCCTGCCGTTACTTCAGCAATTGACGCCATAGTGACACCATTAATGTATGCCGATTCCTTTATAGCCCAGGCTGATTGCTCGACCTCTTCCCCGTCATTGCCTTCGTGCATCTGGGTACGCCATTCGATTAAATCTGACATGTTAGCCCTAGCTATAGACGAAAGCCTCTCAAGCATCTCTTGGCGAGTCATAACGGCCTTAGAAACGGCAACCGAGCGCATAGAGCAAAGGAATTTGTCAACCTTAAGATTGCTTAGGAGCTCCGAGGCTGAGGCCTCCTGAGATTTAATGCCTTTTGCCTTGCCGCCCCCATCCCTGTAGGAATCGATATTACTCTTTCCCTTAAGAGATTCGATACATACTTTCTGTTGGAGCGGGCTTAATTTATTGAATAATAGCTTCTGATCGTCGTTCATTTCGAACTTGTATTTCTTTGCGCTCATGTGACTTAGATCCCGTGGGTTGTCTAATGTGTGAGCGATCATTTTACCTTGTATTAAATAGTAAAACAACTAAGCCTTAATCTCTCACTAAAACGTACATGAGTTGCTGATTGTCGCGGCGTATTTGAATCGGAACGTTAACCAGTAATTCCGATAAGTCACGCAATGCAGATCTTAGCTTTGGCAAATCGGGCTGATATTTGAATGACGTCACACTATCCCCAATCGACATAGTAAAGCCCGTCACGCTGTCTTCGTCACTTGCCCCTGAGTATCCGAAAACTGGCTTGCCGTCCGCGATGACCTCAACTCTCGTGTCCGTTTCGGCTTCTGATATTTTACGAACAACGCTTAGCACTTCACTTAGATCGTGCTCAACCTCGACGGTGTATGGATCCGCATCGCCGAAGCTAATGACTGTTGACGCGACCGCAGAAAATGGCATAAATAAAACCAACATGCCCAGCATTGCCAAAAATGATAACTTTTTACTCTTCATACTTTACTGCCTCTCATTTTAGCCGTGCGAATGCATAGCCTTGATTAAACTTTTTGCCCATCTGTATAGCCTTATTGCGCCATGTCCAACTACTACGCCTGCATACAGCGTGTGTGCCCAGAATAATGAGGTGGTCACTCTTAGTTCGTAGAAGCTACTTCCCTTTTTTCTTTACGTCTTAGAAGCTTCCCTTGCTCGACAAGTGCGCTGACACCCCTTACCGCTTTTTTTGGATTGCTCCAGTACTGAATATACGCTCCTGTATGTTTTCCGTGCCCACAACACGCATTCATAATGCTCTTGTCTTCCAGATCACCCATGCATCCATCGTGACCTTCAGGAGATGGCAGTAGGCCGCACTTGTTACATCGCCCATATTGACCGCTCCCCGCTAAGTCAGGCGTATAAGTCCCAGTTATATCGATACCTCCTTGCCAGCATACGAAGACGCAGTGTCATGACAGCTCTTACACATATAGACCGATTGTTCATCAAGAGGGTGATCGCAAAGCTTTACGTTTTCAGTCGTTGTGCAGCTCTCGCATATGCCCGTAGTATCTTTTGGGATTATAACGACGCTTGATAGAGCACTCTTGATCAAATCGTGATCTTCAGATGACATGTGTGCTCCTTCAAGGTATCTCAATATAAACCTTATGTCTCCGTTCATGAATCGCCTTCTATGGTTTGCATTTGATTAACCTCAATAATCGAATTTAATAACCTGCGGTGCGTAAAGTGAAAGCCAAGCTACCATCAGCTCCTTTGCGTCATCCTTTCCTAGCTTCATAGAATCGGCGCCAGAATCATCCGAGGGAATAATGTAACACACCATTCTCATCTACACTTAAAAAGCCCGCAACGCCTGATATGTAAGCTGATTCTATATTTCCATCGCTGCCAATGCCGTAGCCGAGGGTATCTTTTTTTATCGGAATTATATTACTCACGATCTATCCTCTTTACGTATTTAGCGTACATCCCAGACGCAATTTCATCTTGAGCCTGAATTACCTCTTCTGCGAACGCTTCCAGGTCAGCTTGATCTTTGATGTCGTCTTTAAATTGAATCATCACATCCGCTTTTCTTGACAGATGCTTGACTTTATCAGAATTCTCTCGGTCATCCTCAAGCTGAGTCATCATTTCAAAATCGTCGTCATCACTAGAAAGACGTTTCTTTATTTCGTCAACATCGCTTGATTCCTTGATGTACTCGATGTCGTCACTACGTATGACGCTTAGCGGTTCACCCATACGACACCTATTTTTAAGAAGGATTATTTCTTCTGAGTATTCCAAAAAAAAACGAGACCAACCGTTAATAGATCCATGAACGCGGTCAACGGTAAATAGGTTAATAGCATCCTCCCAGCACCCGTAGCCACTCAAGCTATTAATCATTTCATCTCTAGTCATTTTTCATCACTCATTGCTTGCTTTATTGCAAGGCTTTGCTGCGAGAATTGAAGCTCGATTACTGTCTCTTCGAGATTGTCAATGTCGTCTTGTAGTCTGTTTATGCTTTCTTTAGAGCTATCTTGCAATCGATTAATGTCGGCCTTTGAAACTTCGTAAATGTATTTTGTTATCACTACACTTGAGATCAATACAGTCAAAGACATCGCGATAGAGACGGGCGCCGCTATCATCTTAAGAAAATTGTTGAACTTTTGGTTCAAAATAATACCTTCAAAACTGCATCAGTTGCCACTGCCGCGAACACGCACCCAGGGCCAAGCGTGCATATTAGAAATAACCCGAACTTTGTTTTCACGAAATTAGCCATTTTCCTGATCTCCAATTGATTTTCACACCGAATTATACCATTTTATTTCTATTGCTCGTACCAATTATTTTCAATGCAAATATTATGCATTTCAGGAATTGACTTATGTGAAAATATATCACCGCTATCGACACTCATTTCATCACTCCAAGTCTTTTAATTACCGTGAACATCACCGACAACATCACCGAAAACATCACCGTGAACATCACCTTGAACATCACCGAAAACATCACCGCCAACATTACCGTGAACATAACCGTGAACATCACCGACAACATAACCGCCAACATAACCGAAAACATTACCGCCAACATTACCAACAACATTACCGACAACATAACCGACAACATTACCTCCAACATAACCGTGAACATCACCGTGAACATCACCGAAAACATCACCGTGAACATAACCGTGAACATCACCGAAAACATCACCGCCAACATTACCGACAACATAACCGACAACATTACCGTGAACATCACCGTGAACATCACCGAAAACATTATTTAATACTGTAACTATACAAACATCACCACTTCTATCCGTAGTCAACAAAATATTCTCTTCTAAAAACTTAATCTCTTCTTCGTTCATAATTTACCGCCCTTCCTGTTAAACCATTTTTTACAGCCCTTTCGACCAGACCATTTTATTTTCGTATCGTCGTGACCTTTAGCCGAAACCCTCCGACGACTCATGAAGTATGCGTAATTCATTCTGATATAACCCTGCTCATAAATCACTTATAAAAATCAACAACATTTATATGAAGCGCATCAGCAACTTTGATTGCATTAAGCAAGCTCGGTGACTCTGTGAGCCCTGCAATTATCCGCTTAGCCGTTCGATTTGGTATGGATTTGTCAAGAAGCATATCAATCGTTAATGATCCATCTTTTACAGCCAAATTAACAACATCGACGAATGTAATTATTGGCTCAGCGTAACCTAGAAACATATTACAGTCGCGATACTCCTCACATCTAATCCGCCTCAATCGCTGCTCTTCTGACTCACCGAGACTGATCATATGATCAGTCTCAAGCTCAAGGTACTCAGGTTCTTTTCTAGCGAAACCAATGGCGTAATACATAGCAATGAACACTAGACTAATCACTATTGACGCGATGAAATGTACTGCGTATTCCGGCATTTTAGCTTTCCCATTTTTAATCTAAATAGTAAATTTCGTTGCGTCAAATGTATTTCCACAATCATTGCATTTTGCAACATCAACATAAAGCACGTCAATAATGCTCCCGCAACAGCCACATTTTGCTGCTCTTTTATGCACTCCATCAATCATTGCGTGCTCAAACGTCACTGTCATCTGCACTTTCTGCGCACGAACTCTTAGCGCAGACGCAAGCATTTCTTCTTGATTTCGAGCTGTGTCAATTTGAATAACGTTGCTTTTTACAAGTCTCATGATTCATCAAACCAAAATGTCATTTCTCCTGGGAACTGCGCGTTTCTAGCGTTGAAATCATATAAAATGCTGGATATTGCAAAAACTTCGTCAGAATCATAAATGCAAATATCAGCTAGATGGGTATCAACCGCATCGCATAAATCAGGTATACTCATCCCTTTTTTGTTTAAGACAACTTGAGCCATCCCTGACTCAAACTCACCTTCTTTCATATTCAATCGTTCAGCTAAAGTTTTCATCTCGAAGCGCCTTTGCGGTTGGTATGAATCAAATATACTAGCACCGTTCCACTTTGTCAAACTTTAATTAAACATAATTCCAGTCGCTTTTGCTGCGAAAATTACGCACATAATGCCAATCGCCAACGCCTCGATTTTTGGCCGCAGCGGATTAGCGTGCAGTAAATACGCGACGAAAATCACAGCAAACACGACAGTTGATACGCAGTTAATTATTAAGTCGATCGCTGTTATTATCACCTTACATCACCCGCCTTTTTAAGCATTAAAAAAACCAAATTTATCTTCAATACCTTTGATTCTTGCAACCGCCAACCTATATCGCTTTTTATCTTCGTAATTTATGTTCTTTTCTTCGCTTGAGTCATACTCATAAATCTTAACTATTGCCGAATCTTCTTTGTACTGCTCAATTATAGCTCTTGGCGCTACTGCTCGATGATTGCTGTCATCTATATCAACACCGCAATTTACAGCAAGTGATTTAACGGCTTCTACAAAATTTAAATTATCATATTTGACTAAAAATCCAATGGCATCTCCGGCCGCGCCGCAGCCAAAGCAGTAAAACATTTGTTTGTGTTCTGCGACAGTAAAAGATGGCGTTTTCTCATCATGAAAGGGGCATCGCGCATGATGATTTTTTCCTATTTTCTTTAGGTCAACTCTAGAATTTACGACATCAACGATATTTATTCTTCTGAGAATTTCATCTATGCAGCTTTTCTCTATCATCGCGACTTAGCCCTCTTTATATTTTGATGCTGAAGCCAACCTTTTGTCTCTTGACTTACAGCATGAACTAAGACTTTTTGTATTTTATTCGGCCACACTCCAAATTTCTCACGATACTGATTAGATGCCCATCCGTCTTTATATCCCTTGCTTTTCCCGTGTAACCTGAGCTCAGCAAGGAAAGCCTCTTTATCCTCTTTTGATGTAACCTTATTCGCTTTGCTTCCGGTATCCTCAATCTCCTCCAGCATCGTGCCGTCGTCTTCCATTTGCTTAGACATCGGAATAACATACCCGCATGACAGGCACTTAACACCCTTCATCATTTGAAAACACTGCGGGCATTCACTTGATTTGGCCTCTTTCTTTTCTTTTGTTTCGTTCGTGAGCTCGCGTTCGTCATGTGCTGACTCCCCGTCATGCAGGGCATCTGGGACCACTTCCTCAGCCCGCCCAAACTTCTCAAAATTACCCGCATGGTCAAGATATATAGAGTAATCCTTACCTTGTGACGTGCGCATTATGCGGCCTAATCGCTGAACATACGTGGTGATTGACTTTGTTGGAAAACAGTCAATCAAACATCGAACTTGCGGTGCATCGTAGCCCGTATTGAGCAGCCTTGAGCATGATAAAATCTTAAACTCACCAGCATCATGACCTCTAAATAATTCCTCACGCTCTTCTGTGTCTGTATAGCAATCTATGTGCATCGCCTTTATGCCCGCCTTATTGAACTCATTAACAAGGAACTTAGAGTGATCCTGGGAAGGGCTAAATGCGATAGTCTGTGAATCTTCAGCCAAAGCTAGCCAGTTTTTTATTATCCCGCCAGTGAGCTTTACACAGTCCCTGTCGGTAGCTTCAACTAAATCTTTATCTCGATATGAATTTCGGTCACTAGAACCTATTTTAGATAGATCTACATGGGCACCGCCGTAGTACCGAACGGGGCAAAGATAATCCATTTTCAATAAATCCATAGCCGTAATTGGCACAATCAAATTGTTGTAAATAGTACCAAGGCCTTTAGAGTAAGGAGTTGCAGATAATCCAATCATCGGAACACTGTTAAATTCTTCCGCTATTCGCCTAATCAATTTATGCTGGATATGACACTCATCGACAATAACAAAATCCATGTCAGGCAACCGGCCTTGATGAGTATCAACCATAGCTTGAACAGTTTGAACACTGCATATCTGCACAGTAGAATTAGGGTTTCTCAACTCGTGATCAGCCTGCCTGACACCAAAATCAATTCCCATGGCTTTGAATGTTTTAATTGTTTGCTCTACTAATTTTATTCTATCGCAAAAGAACCAGCCTATTTTGCCCTTATCTTGACAGTTCTTCATTAACTGAGCCGCAGTGATAGTTTTGCCAAAGCTAGTTGTGGCGGCGATTACAGGACGGTTCATACCCATTTTTATTGATGCGCGGCACATTTCAATCGCTTTTTCTTGATGCGGTCTTAGTTGCATATATCCTCACTTTTTCTATCTTGCTCTATCCATCCTGAATCCCACAAGGAGGCGTAAACCTGACCCAGAGAACCAAGGCATGACTAAACCCTCATATTCTTTTTAATTGCCGCGTCTTTGGCCTTTCTCTTATCAACCTTGGCGCTATAACTATCATCAGCGTCAAATTTTCCTATATATCTATCGATTCTTTTATTCAATTCCTTTGATGCCTGCATTGAAAGTATTTTAAGTTCTTGTTCATTGCAAAATTCTATAATATCTATTGACTTATCCCAATACTCTTTTCTTACCATAAAGTCACCATTTCTCAAATTCTTCCCATAGTTTTCCTCTTTCTCCCTACTGGTAGGTCACTAGGCTTACTGATCATGCCTGCTAGTGATTTACAGCTTTATGGGAGTAGTACTCTCCAGCTCGTCGTCGGTAGTCAAAGTGAGACTATAGTCCATTTTTCCGAAATCGCCGTCTATTTTCAATCCGTGAAATAGTTTGGTTGGCTGTGGGTTGATGGTTTTTGTTCGCTTATTGTCCGAACAGACCGGAATATGATTTAACGCTCGATACCGCATTACAAGCGATGACAGAGAAGTTAGAGGGTCTTGGAAAACAGTAAAAACTTAGGTATAATACTTATGTGCCTTGAAGGGCTGAACCGTAGTTCTGGTGCTGTTTACCCAAGAAGCTCTAACTTCGCTAGGCAATGAAACCATTTTAAAGGTCTTGGGCTAATAACTCAAGGCCTTTTTTATTCATGAACTATATACTCACACATCGCTGCCGCGTATCCCGCCATATAAACTCTAAACGCTGTATTTACCTCTCCGTTAGCGTAAAAAGTTGTTGTACTGAAATCATCTTTTGTTAAGTCGCACGACATATAACCGAACGCTCCTGAATTTACCGATTTCTCAAACTGAGATGTAACCTCGTAAAATTCTTTTGTTCCGCGCTTCATGATTTATCCCGTCTATTCGCTATCTCAAGCCAACTATAATCTATACAGCTAAAGTTTAAATCTAGATGTTCTGCGAGATCGTAAACGTCGAGCGTGTCGCCATCTTCATCTACAACAGTTATACCT
>Ga0222691_1000260_pt1 | contig 20505 bp, 18 predicted proteins | sample AntAcemetage1237_FD_179839 | JGI IMG/M metagenome (GOLD analysis project Ga0222691, IMG submission 179839) | Saline water microbial communities from Ace Lake, Antarctica - #1237 | ecosystem: Environmental > Aquatic > Non-marine Saline and Alkaline > Saline | place: Antarctica: Ace Lake... | reverse complement strand
CAGTCTTTGGTTTCGGCAGGGTCACTATCGGTCAATTTAATGCCGTAGTTTGAAAATTTCATAAGGCTGCATTCACTATCAAAAAAACAAATTGTAAGGGACATTGATTGGCATGTGTTGCCGTTATTAGAGCAATATGAGACCCTATACGGCATATCAAAAGGTAACAATACTAAAAGATAAGCATAATATGCCAAATAATAAGATAGATACCATAGATTTAAGAATTCTTCGTGAATTGCAGCAGTCAGGAAAATTGTCCAATGTAGACTTAGCCGGTCGTGTTGGGCTGACTCCTTCTCCCTGCTTAAGCCGAGTCCGATCGCTGGAAGAGCGGGGTATCATTGATCGTTATGTCGCTTTGGTGAGGCCCAGCTCTGTGGGACTCCTTATTAATGTTTTTATCCAGGTAACTTTAGAGCGACAGGTAGAAAAAGCTCTTGAGAGTTTTGAGGCACAGATGCAGCGTTACCCTGAGGTTATGGAGTGTTATCTAATGACGGGCAATAGCGACTATTTAATTCGTTTATTAGTACGTGATATAGCTACTTTAGAAGAGTTTATTGTGCAAAAGTTATCTACGATTGAGGGCGTTTCAAATATCCAATCTAGCTTTGCGTTAAAACAGGTAAAATATAAAACTGAGCTTCCTATTGCGACAACCTAATTGCTCGTATTTAGGCTGTTGTGGATGGGAATTTCGCATAAGTGCCGACTATATGTTCTCAACTGTGCATCACTAAGCTAGCGTGGTTTTTCGACCTTTAATGTTTAAACTAAGCGGATTACTCGACACTTGCGAGAGATATCGCCGCTTTATCTCATATTAAGTGCCTTTAATCTCAAACATACAGCACCACCTTCCAGACTGTTTTAATCTTGGAGACGTATAAAATGCTGATCGGAGTTTCTCGGTATAGTGTGGCGGGTCCAAACTAGAGTAATGTCACCCTTACGAGAGCAGTTAAAATAAAATTTAAAGTTAGCACTTAATTTCAGGGGATTTAAAATGGTATTCAGAAAGAGGTTACTTTCATCTAGTGTTGCACTAGCGCTCATCGGCACAGCCGTTCCTGCGTTCGCTTAGGACAAGGGTGTGATAGAAGAAATTATTGTCACTGGCGGCATTAGCGGAAGGTTGAAGGCCTCTATGGATTTAACACCCAAATGAAGGATGAGTTTTACTTTATTGGTGATTTTATTGTCATGCATTACCCTCTCACCGAGCGGACAGATACGGAGTTTTGGCGGCACTGTAAGACGATGAAGATCCCTGATTCTTTGCAGCATCGTTTAGATTTGTTTAAGAAAACCGGACCTATATTCCAGTAAGCAGGCGATGTCTTTGCTGAAAATAGCGGGTCTCAAGTTATGTTGGGCCAAGGACTAATACCTGAACATTATCATCCCATTGTCGATATGATGAATGATGATGAACTAGAGCAGTTTCTAAAAAACATCAGCATCTCAGTTGAGCAGACTGTTTCACAATTGCCTTCGCACCAACAGCTCTTGTCTCAGTATTGTCCGGCTAAGTCTATCTAGGAGATCACATTGGACCAAACTAATGTATTTGGTGAGCCAATCGAAGAATGTTGCAGCCACCCCATTACTGGGTTCTTCCGTGACGGCTTCTGTCGAACCCATAAATATGACCAGGGTTCCCACACGGTTTGCGCCCTGATTACGGAGGAGTTTCTTGTCTTTTCTCAATCAAGGGGCAACGATCTATCTACCCCAAGACCGGAATATAACTTTTCAGGTTTGCAGCAAGGCCAGTCTTGGTGTCTTTGTGCTGCTCGTTGGACCGAGGCTCATGAGGCGGGATTTGCGCCAAAAGTTCACCTAAAGCGAACCAATAGTCAGGCACTTGAGATTGTGCCCATGGATATTTTGCGTAAGTATGCAACTGATCTAAACTAACAATACTTAATTTAATAAAAATTAGGACTGACTAATGAGTTTATACGATAAATATATCTTACCCATTTTTTTAAACTGCGCCTGTGGCTCAAAGCCTATTAATTACCAGAGGGAAAAGGTCGTGCCTCAGGCTTCAGGGATAATCTTGGAGGTTGGTATAGGGTCTGGCCTGAATATTCCCTTTTATGATCGAGCCGTGGTAGAAAAAATAATTGGTCTCGATCCCTCCATAGAACTGCATGCCATGGCCAAAAAAACTGCTGATCAGCATGATTTGACCATAGATTTTATTGTCGGTGGTGCAGAGCAGATGGACTTACCCAATGATTCAGTGGACACCGTCTTGGTGACCTACACCATGTGCACGATTCCTGATGCCTTGAGCGCTAATAAGGAAATGCTTAGGGTGTTGAAACCCGGTGGCAGACTTATTTTCTGTGAACACGGATTGGCCCCAGATGCCAATGTGTCAAAATGGCAGAGCCGTATTGACCCGTTCTGGGGGAAAATTGCCGGTGGCTGTCATTTAAATCGGGATATACCTGAACTGATTCGTTCGGCGGGCTTTCAAATCCAAACTATGGATGAGATGTATTTGCCCAGTACACCTAAATTTGCCGGTTACAATTATTGGGGTGTGGCTGTCGCCAGCTAGCTCATAGTTTAAAGTGAACTTCAGTCGCCACCAGGGTTTCACCACATTGGTCGCAACGCATGAGCGATTGCTCACATGAAAGATGATGCATCAGCATAGGTTCTCCTTTGCCCGTTTGACACCACTTATCTCCCCAATCTAAGAGAGTGGGAAAATAAGGAAAAAGCCAAGAGCCAAGAGCAAGGATCGTTGCTGTCGCCACTGTATGTGATGATCCACTGGAAGTCGTTTCAGGTTGCGCTAAAGCCACTTCGAAGCTAATGAGCAACCAAGGTCTTAGCAGCACAGACATCGACCTGTTTGAACTCCATGAAGCCTTTGCAGCAACTAGCATTAAGTGCCAGCGTGATCTAGATATTAGGCATGATAAGTTAAACCTTAACGGTGGTTGTATTGCCTTAGGACATCCTATGGGCGCCACAGGCGGCATTATGATGGGTGCTTTATTGGATGAGCTAGAGCGGCGGCAGTTAAAAACAGGTATTGTTGCCGCAAGTGGTACTGCGCTTTTAATCGAGTGCCTATAGTTTTCATTATTAAATGCATGGAAAGCATGTAATCATTCGGCTACATTAGACGGTAATTTTGAGAGTCTGACTGGGGTAATTTCATGAAAAACGTTATTCAAAAAATCCTTATTTTGGTTGTTTTTCTAACCATATCCTTGGAGTTACTTGCATCTGATAGACCTCAGATAAAGTCTTTAGATGGCTTAAAGCCAAACCGCATTCTGTTTGTGGGGAATAGCTATCTCTACTATAACGACAGTTTACATAACCATGTACAACGAATGGCAGTGGAAAAGTTTCCTAAAAAAGCGAAGCTCGCCAAGTATAAATCGTCGACGATCGGTGGCTCCCGACTAGCTCACCACAATCTTGACCATCTTTTAAAGACCAAAAATATAGGGGTAAAAAAACCATTCGAGCTGGTTATTCTCCAAGGGGGCAGTATGGAGCCCCTATCAAAGCCGGCGAGACGACAATTCAATGAACAAGCCAAAACAATGATTGAAAAGATAAAAACCAGTGGCGGTAAGGCTGCACTTTATATGACCCATGCCTACGTAAAACCCCATGGAAAATATGCTCCTGGAATGATCGATGATATCAGAAGTTTATATATCAAAGCCGGCAACGATAATAAGGCGCTAGTCATACCCGTAGGTATTGCTTTTGAAAAAGCCTATCAATACAGGCCCGATATTGTACTGCATAAAGATTTTGATGGCAGTCATCCGAGTTTACTGGGTACATATTTAGCGGCCAACGTTGTTTTTGCCTCAATATTTAAAACCTCTCCGGTTGGATTGAAATATAACTATTTCGATGCCGTTGCAGATGAAGACAGAGACTTTTTACAAAAGGTAGCCGAAGAAACTGTAAGCGAATTTTTTAATTAGCCCGTGGGGCTCTCGCTTAGTATTTTAATTACTGTGGCTCTAGCTCGATAGCCATAGACTCACTAGGCCAAAGGTGATTGAATTCTTCAATACGCAGTAAGCGTTGGCTCAGTGTTTCTTCATGCTGACCACTGCTGACCAAACTCTGGTAACTAGCCATCAATCGTTGGATCATTGCTTGATCCGAGCCGCTGCTAGCCGCCAGATATAAGCCGTTGGAAATACCATCAAGTTTTAACACTGGTTTAAACGATGAGCAATCTAGATCATCCCGACTACACAGCTGCATCATGCCACCATCACTCATCGGAAATAACGCGATGCGACCCAGTAGTGCTTTTTTAACATTTTGATAATTACTGTTGACTGGCTGCAAATTTTCGAAGCCTCTATCCTTTAGGTACTGGTGGTGGATATGTTCATTGACGACCCCCATCTGCCATTTTTTTGCGTCCTCCAAACCATTGATACTAATATCATCTCGGGCTGTTAGGCGGAACAGATAATAGGCCACAGGAATGAGTTGGCCTACCCAGTGGAATTGTTCTTCCCTAGTGGCGTCTCTTGCGATGGGGTAAATAAGGACATTGGGATTAGTTTGGGCTTTAAGATAGGCGCGTTTCCAGGGTTCGAAACTTAACTGATAGTCCTGCTGGGCGTCGTCCAGTAAGTGCTTGACAAAAGCGGTAGCTTCTCCTCCGCTGCCAGAGGTGTCTGCCTTAAGCGTAAAGGGAGAGGCTTCAGACAGCAGTAATATAGGAGGTTCTTCGGCATTACTGATCGTCGCCAACACTATCATTAATATAAATACTAAGGCTGGGTGGCAGCTCCCCATAGATTTAGAGTTTGGAGATAACATGGGGCAGATATGAAAAGGTGGCTTCACAAAATTCTGATAGCTGCTTTATGTTGGACTGCAACTGCGCGGCATAATTTTTACTATAAACCTCTCTTTGTTGAAGCCGACCTGCCGTATCTCCTAGCGCTATAAATCCAAAGTTGGAACAGAGCCCAGTTAGCGCGTGGGCAGCCCCAGTTATTAGCGCGTGATTATCTAAGGAGGCCACACAAATTTGTTCTACCAACCGCCTAGCTGAAATCTCAGCCTCCTCATAGAGACAACGCACTCTTTCTACTCCGAGTGTTGTGCTGTGATCTTGCAGAATATTCATCGCTATAAACTCATTGTCATTGACGCTCTGAGGCTGAAGAGTACTTCCCGGAACGTCCGGAAACAGATGTGCGATAGAGGTAGAAAGTTTATTCATATCTAAGGGCTTTTCGACTACCGCATTCATCCCCGCCGTTAGGCATCTGTCATGCATCTCCGAGCTTAGAATCGCACAGCTACCGATAATCTTCATTTCATTATATTCAGGCATCTCCCTTATGCGACGCGTTGTTTCTATACCGTCCATTACAGGCATATGTATGTCCATAAGAACTAAATCTATCTTTTCGCTATAGAGAATGTCTAGTGCTTCTTGACCATTCCCCGCCAAAAATGTTTGCCAAGACTGCTGTTCAAGCTGCCCCTTAAGTAATTTTCTGTTTATTTCAACGTCATCTACGGCCAAAATATTTAGTGCTTTGCGCTTAGTTTGCATTGCCACTGGGACTGTTGATTGCTCATGTTCATTAGGATCGGCAGCGGTGAAAGTCAGATCGAACCAGAAGGTGCTGCCGACCCCTTTTTCGCTGTTGAAATCAATGATACCACCTTGTTTTTCAATAATTTCCTTGCAGATAGCCAAACCTAAGCCGGTACCGCCATAACGCCGTGCAACAGTACTGTCCTCTTGGCTGTAGGGGTCGAAAATTTGTGCCTGCGATTGATGGGCTATACCTATACCCGTATCGATTACCGAAAAGCGTAGATTAAAAGTATCCTTATTATCACTATCACAGCGTTCAACCGTCAGCGTAATAGAGCCTCTTTCAGTGAATTTTAAAGCGTTGTTCAGAAGATTAAGGAACACCTGTCGCAATTTTTCAGGGTCGCCACAAACCCTTGCCGGCACATCATCAGCGATGATCTCATAGAGATTAATACCCCTTTTCTCAGCTGTGGTATTGACTGAAAATATGACGCCGTGTATCAGACCGTGCAAATTAAAGGGAATAGACTCTAGTTCAAATATACCCTGTTCATATTTAGCATAATCTAAAGCGGAACTCATCATCACCAAAAGTGACTTACTAGAATCATAGATGGCATCAACATACTCAGCCTTATCTCGGTGCCTTGGATTGTGTTTTAAGAGTTCAGCCATTCCGAGAATGCCATTCATCGGTGTTCGTATCTCATGGCTCATTATAGCCAAAAATTCCGTTTTTGCCTGACTGGCATTAATGGCAATTTGTCGCTCTATATCAAGTTCTTTGGTGCGATTCTCAACCGTTTTTTCGAGGTTTTCATGACTTTCTTTAATTTGCTGATGCTGGGTACGAATAATCGCAAGGTGATCATTAAAAGCCCTAATAAGGACGCCAATCTCATCGTCTTGGTGTTTCTCTGGCATTGGAATTCGCTGATCGCTGAGACCCTGCTGTATAGGTCGGCTAGCCCTAAGTATCGACCGAGTGAATGTGAAATAAAATAATGATATCAGGCAGATGGTGAGGGCAAAGTTTCGCAAAATACCTGACGTGAAAACGACAACTGATCGCCTAATAAATGTATCTGCTGCCAATGTTGGATCTACTACTACTAGTAATTGACCGACCGCCTGGGGATAAATAATGGGATCAAGTAACAGCTGTTCGATAGTTTGGGGTTCACCAAAAAGCCAACGTTTGAAGGCTGTGCTTTGTGATGTGAGGGGGTTGTCTGCCGATCCAAGAAGAGCTCCACTGTCATCATATATGGCAGCAGAAACAATAGACAGATTACTCACCAAGCCCTCACTCACTTGTTCCGCACCATTACTATCGAGATTGTAGGCTGCGTGAAATGCTGCTCGATTGGCGGTAATTAACACGTCATCGATAAGCTCATTAAGTTCGTCTTTTTGAGAAAAATAATCGAGATAAATCTGTCCGCTACTTAAGATAATTCCAATTAAAAACGCGGCTATAACCGCGACTTTAGTTTGTCGGTAGGAAAGACTTTTTCTGAGTGGAATTTTGTAATTTTGCATCTTCTACAAGATTTCTATTTGTAGACTACATCTGCAACGAAAATATAACCGGTGCCATGTGCAGTATTTATAAATTTTGGATGGGTACGGTCATCGCCGAGCTTTTTCCTAATTCGGGCGATCATCACATCTATTGTTCTATCGGTAGGAAACCAATCACGACGTTTCATATGATTCATGATTTGATCTCGATTAAGCACATAGCCAGCATGCTGAATGAGCGTTGAAATTAACTGGAACTCACCCTCAGTCAAACGGGCTTCGTCTCCATCATTATTGTGTAAAACACGCTTACCTATATGCAGGGTCCACTCACCAAATTGAACTGTTTTGACGTCTGCAAAACTATTATTGCCAACGCTTGATCTATATTTGACGCGCTCGAGAAGATTTCTAACTCTGACTGTCAGCTCTCTTGGATTATAGGGTTTGGTGACATAGTCATCAGCCCCTAACTCCAGGCCCACAATTTTATCGATGTCGTCATCTTTTTGAGTGACTAAAATAATGCCTACGCCCGATCTACTGCGAAACTCGCGCGTTAGCTCAAGTCCTGTTCGCCCTGGGATTTTAATATCCATCAAGATGATGTCGATAACTTTTTCAGAAAATAGTTTTTCAGCCTGATCACTAGAGCCCGCCTTATAAACTATATAGTTTTCTGCCGTAAAGTAGCTGGCCAGCAAGTTAAGACTAGCTGGCTCATCTTCAACGATAAGTACTGCAGATTGCTTTGTCTCTTCCATAAACCCCACGGTTACCAAATATGTATCGTATTAGTTAGATAATCCATCTTGTCTTTAACAGACCTCTGCTCACTCGTCGATCTGATTTCAGTCTAAATCAAGGGGTATTGGTTAGCAAGAAAGGCTAGACGCGCTTTTCCTAGATAACTTTACTAAGTTTATAGGCGGTTTTGATGGAGGTGCTTAGCCGGCATTTAAGCCTGTGTTGTGCGTGGCATAAAGCTAGAAGTCGATTAAGGGAGAAAGCAACTTAACAGATACGGTGAAATATTGTTAACAATTGGTTCACAACTTAGAACAATATTCCCCCACCCTTGAGGACCAAAGCAAGTATTCTTTGCCGGGTGTATAGGGGAAATTAAAATCATCGGGAGATAGGGTATGTCTAAGTTAAGTTATATGTCCGTTGCCATCAAGACCATTGCTGTTTTAGGAACGATAACAATAAGCGCGTTGGCTATGGGTCAAGAAGAAAAACAACTGGAAGAAGTTGTGGTTGTAGGCTCGCAAATCAAAGGAGCAGCAATTAATACCGCTTTACCAGTAAGCATTATTTCAGCAGACGACATTGACGCTCTTGGATTAGATTCAGGCGAAGAGCTGTTGGAAAATATGGCCGAAATGGGACTTAACTACTTCACTGAGGCTGAGGCCTTTTCTGGTGGTGTTAACTCAGCGCGCGGCGATATTGGATCGTACAACTTAAGAAATATGGGTGTGGGTAATACACTGGTTCTTCTTAATGGTCGACGACTAGTAAATGCTGCCGGCTACCAAACAGAATTACTCGGCGGTGATTACGTGCCAACACTAAGTGTAAACTCGAACGTTATTCCTACCTCAGGCATGAAAAGGGTAGAGGTTCTAAAAGATGGCGCCTCTGCAATCTATGGCGCAGACGCGGTGGCTGGTGTCGTCAATAATGTCATTGATACTGACTATGAGGGCTTTAGCTTTACTACCAAGATAACAGGCTTCGAACACTTTGAAGCCGAAGATTTAACCTTTAGCGCTAAGTTTGGTAAGGCATTCAATGACGGCGATTCCCACCTAACGGTTCTTATTGATTACTATGACCGCGACAGTATTAAGGCCACTGAAGATGAGCGTTGGAGCGTTGGTGACCACCGTAAGATATTACCAGATGACTCGCCCTGGAAGACTAACTCAGCATTTAACAATGTCTATTCTTACCAGTATGCTCAATTAGATCAATCTGGCCGCAATAGTTTTACTGATTCTAGCGGTGAGATGCAGATCTTACCTAGCGATGATGCCAAGTGTGCGGGTTCTAGTGCGCTCGATACGGGTTATGGCACCTGTTTAGTACCCGATACGACCTCTGATAATTACTACCTAAATCCAGGCTTATATCGTGATTTTAGAAGTGCAGTTGAGCGGAAAAACATTTTTGCAACCTTTAATCACATGTTAAATGACGAGTTAGAGTTGTTCTCTGAGGTTGGTTATTATAGTTCATCGTCACTTAGACAAATCGAACCTGCCGGAACCTCTTCTTCTGCGCCCATTAATATTGGTGCGGACTATTACTATACTAATCAGTTAGTCCAAGATGGTACCAATCCTTTAGCCGGTGTAGGGGAGATTAGACTCGATGGGTTGCGTAATCCTAAATATGGACGAATTGTTCATGCCGATAAAGAAACAACTCGCTTCCTTGCCGGCTTAAGAGGGACTCGCGGTGATTGGGACTGGGAAACGGCGGTACTCTACTCTAAAGCAACGACTGATGACCTCACAGAGAACCGTATCTCTAATAACTTGCTGACTGAAGCCTTAGCTGACTCGACAGCAGCGGCATTTAATATTTTCTCGATTAACTCAGATAATATTGAACGTGCATTGGTCGATGTCTACCGAAATGATAAAAGTGAGCTAACCTCTTTTGATATCAAGGCCAGCAACAATGACGTATTTTTGCTGCCAGCAGGTCCTGTTGGTATGCTGGTAGGGTTTGAATATCGCGAAGAGAAGTACTCTGATGATAGAGATCCAAGATTAGACGGAACAATAAAGTACAGTGCGGCTAACGGATCAGAGTTTCCGTTTGTGTCTGACGTGTTGGGTTCTAGTCCAACCACGGATTCACGGGGGAGTAAGGATACAACCTCTGTCTTTGCAGAATTTCAGATACCAGTAACCGAGACAATCCATGCACAATTGGCGGTGCGTTATGAGGATATTTCAGATGCTGGAAGCACCACTGTTGGTAAGTTTGCTGTGGGTTGGGATGCGACTGATTGGTTGCTTGTGCGGGGTTCAATGCAGACTGCCTTTAGAGCACCTAATTTAGTGCAGGTGAATCAGGCTCAGGTGGCAAGAACAGGTACTACAGTTGATGCAGTATACCAGTATATAGCTGATGGTGATAAAGACATCCGCGATTACGACTGGACTATGCAGCGCTATGCTGAGGGCGCGGAAAACCTAGAGTCAGAAGAGTCCACCAACTCTTCTATTGGTTTCGTTATTCAACCAACCCAGCTTGAAGGGCTAACTATTACCTACGATGTGTGGAAGATTGAAAAAGATAAAACCATTGGCCTCTTTGGTAGAAGCAACAATACCATTCTAGATTTGGCTCAGTTGATTGCAAATGGGGCTAACAACTGTGATTCATTTGTAGGTAACCCAGCAACAGTGAGAGAAGATATCTCAGAAGTGGGTGCAGGTGACTTAGCCCTCTTCGCGGCTAAGGGTATCTGCCCAGTTGGTGAAGCCTATCAGATTCTCGATGAGTATATGAATATGGCTAAGCGCACCTTGAAAGGTCAAGATCTGGGGGTTCGATATGACTTTGATTCAAGAATGGGTGAATTTGGTTTGCGTTACAACGCAACGTTTACAGACACCTTTAGCCAGGTTCCCACCGGAAACTTTAGCACTATTCAATCTGCCCAAGCATCTGGTGCGATTCCTGGCTACGTTAACCTCGTCGGATTTGGTGATTTACTAGGTATCGATGGTAATTATGATGAGAAGCATTCGGTTAAGTTGCTCTGGAAAAAAGGTGCTTGGGGTGGTTCAATCACGGCGTTGAAAAAAGGCGACTTTATTCAAAGTGGCCTAACCTTGAGCGATGGAACAGAATATGTCATTCCTTCCATGACCACTATGGACGCGTCTCTTTATTACACATTTAAAATGGCCGGCACTTCTGCCCGAGTTAAGTTTGCGGTGAAAAACCTAGAGGATACTCGAGCGCCTACAGCGGATAGATTCTTTGGTTTCTTTGCTGATGCCCACCAAGACTATGGCAGAAATTATTATCTAAGTGTAAAAGTTGATATGTAGTTAATATGAGCCTAAAAAAGGGAGCTCTAAGCTCCCTTTTTTAGGCGCTTAATTTTTGTTACGGATATTTAAAAATGTTTCATTTATCAGTATTTTTACTGACACTGTTAGCTTCTATTGAGGCACCGACGTCGGAGAAAATAAATTTAGAAAGCGCAGGGGTGGCATCGACTGCACATCCACTAGCCACTCAAGCCGCCGATGAAATTTATCGGCTGGGCGGCAACAGTGTTGATGCCGCTATTGCAGCGTCCTTTGTACTGTCTGTGGTTGAGCCTACAATGAGTGGCTTAGGAGGTCGCGCATTGGCCATAGTGCGCAGTGAAGAGGGAGATTTTTACGGGTATAACGGTATGACTGAAATACCGAAAAGCTTTGTTAAGTCCGATAACATGCCTGCCTTTGGCTATTCTACGGTGGCAACCCCAGGTCTGGTTGCCATGCTCGGAGCGATGCACAAAAAACATGGCAGGTTACCTTTTGCAGGTCTCGTGAAACCAGCTATAAGACTCGCTGAAGATGGCTTCGCAGTATTGCCTGGCGAAGCTGTGCGACAAGAATCAGCGACACAACGAATCAAGTTAGACGTTGGCATGACTAAGTCGTTTCTGCTGGGTGAGGGCGCTACTCTAAAAGCGGGTCAAATACTAAAACAGCCAGCATTAGCCATGACCCTAAGGCAAATCGCCCAAGAGGGTTCCGATACATTTTATAGCGGTGAAATTGCGCGATTAATTAGTGAAGATATGGCCTCTAATGGTGGCTATGTCACCTTGCAAGACCTTGAAGATTATCGAGTCCTACCTGGGCGTTATATCAGTATCCCTTATCGTGACCATGTTGTGCACACCTTAGCCGCCCCAGGTGGTGGTGGCTTAGTCGCTAAAGCGTTAATACTGCTTGGTCTTTATGATCTGTCGAGTCTGGAAGAGCAACGCTGGGCTCTACTGGTGAGTCAGGTGCTAGGTTTAAGCATTGAATCAATGACCGATAATTATTACGAAAAAGATTTAGCCGAGTTAGTCGATAAGCGCTGGGCCATAAAGCAGTCTAAAAGGATTTATCTACCGGCTCCAGCACAGGCAATTGAAACGCCGGTAAAAACCGCAGCTAAATCAGGGCTCACCGATTGGATAGGTTCTGCAGGTGCACACACCTCTCATCTTGTCACAAAAGATTGTAGTGGGTTGACGGTATCCATGACTCAGACAGTAGGTCCGATTTTTGGAGCGAAGGTGGCTACCCCTAAATTAGGATTTGCCTATGCTGCCACTATGGGGGGTTATCTTAGGACTGGCCCACAAAATTCTGGAGAACGTCCAAGGACAGCAATTGCTCCAGTTATAGTTACTAAAGACAACAGGGTTGTCTTGGCTCTAGGTGCTGCTGGAGGAATTAAAATTCCCTCAGCCATTGTGCAGGTTATCTCGCGATATATTGATCAGGAAAAGACATTATCTGATTCATTATCTGCTCCGCGGGTGCATCCTTCAGCAACGATCGATGACAACAATAAGCGTGTAGTTCGATTGATGGCCTTTGATGCTGAAACCAGCAGTCCTGGGTGGACAGTTGAAGACTTAAGCTACTGGCGCTCCGCGGGATTTGAGGTGGTTGAGGTCGCTTCGGCAGCATCATTTGGTCGCGTTAATGTCATTGCGGGTGACAACGATAGTTTGTTGGGCGAGGCTGATCCTGACTGGGAAGGCACGTCCAGTGCTCAGCAAGTCTGTTCAATGGACGCTAACCACTAGTGATGATATTGAATAACAAAATAACGATTCTAAAGAAAGCTAAAGGCTACTTTAAGCGTACAAAACATAAATGGAGCATTACAGTGATAATTAAATCTCATAGAACCCTCCGACCTCTCGTTCAGTGGGGTTTGATACTGGCTTTATTTGGCGTGCAGTCGACAGTGTTGGCGGTGGAAAGTGCCATTATAGACTCACTGTCTCGTTCCCATCCGGTGTATGGCAGCTTGGGTATGGTCGTGTCTCAAGAGATCGTCGCCAGTCGAGTGGGGGCTGACATCCTTAGTCAAGGAGGCAACGCTATAGATGCCGCGGTCGCGACTGGATTCGCCCTTGCAGTGACACTTCCTAGGGCAGGTAATCTTGCCGGGGGTGGGTTTATGCTAGTTCACCTAGCCGAAGAGAAGAAAACGATTGCACTTGATTATCGCGAGATGGCCCCAGCCTCGGCATCCAGAGATATGTTTTTGAAGCCAAATGGAGAGGTTGATAATCAATTAGCAAGAGACAGTATTAAGTCCTCTGGTGTCCCCGGCACTGTTGCAGGACTCTTGTATGCGCATGAAAAGTACGGGCGATTACCCTTAAAACAGGTCATTCAGCCTGCAATTCATCTGGCCTCTGAAGGTATTAGTGTAAGTGTTGATTTATCTTACTCGTTAAAATCTCGCGCTACACGATTGAGGGAAAATCCTGCCACTAGTCGATATTTTTTTAGAGAGGACGGCGCCTTCTATGAACCAGGTGATACATTGGTGCAGTCTGATCTAGCTGACACTATGCGCAGGATTGTCGCTAATGGGCGCCCCGGATTCTATCAAGGTAAAACCGCGCAGCTAATTATTGATGAAATGGAGCGTTCGGGTGGACTCATTAGTTTTGACGATCTTAAAAATTATCGTGTTGTAGAGCGAGCTCCCGTGTGTGTTGATTTTAAAAAGAATGAAATTTGCTCGATGCCGCCACCTTCCTCTGGGGGAATTCATCTTTTACAGATGTTAAATATACTCGAGAGATGGGACCTCCAATCTCTTGGTCATAATAGTGCTGCCTATATTCACCGGTTAGTTGAATCAATGCGTCGAGCTTATGCAGATAGGAGCGCCTATCTAGGTGACCCAGATTTTTACTCGGTCCCTGTTAAACAGATTATTGATAAAAGATACGCGAAAAAGTTACATCGACAGATTGATCTTGAACAGGCTAGCTCCTCAGATAATGTATTACCTGGACTACCTATAGATCCCAAAACCTTAGTGAAAGGGATCAAAAAGGCGGGTGCAGAGAGTATCGAAACGACCCATATTTCAACCTGGGACCAGTGGGGCAATGTGGTTAGTACTACGACAACATTAAATTTCTCTTTTGGAAGCGGTATCAGTGTTTCGGGAGCTGGTTTCTTACTTAATAATGAAATGGATGATTTTTCAGCTAAGCCAGGATCACCCAATGGTTATGGATTGATTGGTGGGGTTGCTAATGAGATACAGCCGGGCAAACGACCGCTTTCAGCAATGACACCAACTATCGTATTTGATCAGCAAGGCGCACCGATATTAGCTACTGGCAGCCCCGGCGGTAGCACTATTATTACTGCTGTCCTACAGGTGTTATTGAACATTTTAGAATTTGACATGGGCATTGCGGATGCCACCGCTGCTCCAAGAATTCATCATCAATGGCTGCCCGACCGAATTGAGTATGAGCCAGGTATCTCACCGGACACTTTAAACTTGCTAAAGGAAATGGGCCACAACTTAGACGATAAACCACGGATTCTAGGCTCTACTCAAACTGTCCATAGGGGGCCTAAGGGTTCAACTATGGGTGCCTCTGACACCCGGCGAGATGGAGCTGGAGCAGTAGCGCAAAGGTAGGGTCTGCTAACCTATATGGCTTTGCATAAAATATACCTACTGCACCACTGATTATTGAGTGTTAATTGAGTTATAGTCTTAATTATCGAACATTGACTAATCGGGGACAGTGATGTCAAAGCGAATGAAAAAAGGGCTTCTAGACCTAAATATTAAAAAAGCTACTATCCTTATTGTGACAATTATTCTTACTGCCTGTGGCGGTGGTGGAGGCGGAAATTCCAGCGTGCCCCCAGTCATTGTTGATCCGGGTTCTGGTTGGGTGGCCGGGCAATACGATGATTGGCGTCTAAACACTGTACGTAATGTCTGCGCTAACCCCAGAACTACCGGTGGCTACAGTGATTCTGCAGGTTCTGTGACCGACGAAAATTTTTGGATCCGGTCTTATAGTAACGATACTTACCTTTGGTATTCTGAGCTGCCTGATGTTGACCCTGGTACTGTCAATAATACTGAGGACTATTTTAACCTGATGATCACCGATGGGTTATCGCCCTCGGGCAACTCAAAAGATCAGTTTCATTACAGCCAGAATACTGAAGAATACAACCAATATTACTCAGGCGTGTCTGCTGGCTATGGGGTTCGCTTTTTTATTATTGCCAGTAGCCCGCCGAGAAAAATAATTGTTGGCTATAACGAGCCAAATTCTCCTGCCTCAGAAGCTAATCTGTCACGTGGAGCAGAAATCATCTCAATAGATGGAGAGACGATCGAAGACAGTGACAATGTCGATGCTCTTAATGCCGGTCTATTTCCTGTGGCACTTGGTGAGACCCACACCTTTGTGGTGAGAGATTTAAACGCGACAGAAGACCGTACTTTTACAATGGTCAGTGCAGAGACAACTTCAGTGCCGGTTAAAAATATAACTACATTTGATGTCGCTGGAACAAAAGTCGGTTACTTTACGTTCAACTCTCACATCAAACCCGCTGAGACTCAGCTTATTAATGCGATTAGTCAACTCAAGGCGAGTAATATTAACGAGCTTGTTGTAGATTTGCGCTATAACGGTGGTGGCTATCTTACTATTGCTGCAGAGCTGGGCTACATGGTCGCGGGCGTTATGTCTGAGGGAAGGGTTTTTGATGAGCTGACGTTTAACGACAAATATACCGAACGAGACCCTATTAACAATAACATCATAGACCCCTCAAGGTTTGAGTCGACAGCGGCGGGATTTGATGCACCTAACAACCCCACACCTGCAGGCACAGCATTGCCAGCACTGGGTCTTAGTCGTGTCTTTGTGCTGTCTAGTGGCAGCACCGCATCAGCCAGTGAGGCTTTTATTAACGGCCTGCGTGGTGTGGATGTAGAAGTTATTCTCATAGGGGAAGCGACACGCGGAAAACCCTATGGTTGGTACGCTCTAGATAATTGCGGCACCACCTTCAGCACTATCCAGTTTAAAGGTTCTAACGAGAAAGGCTTTGGTGACTATAGTGATGGGTTCTTCCCGGTTGCCAGCGCGGATCTTTCAGGTGCGGAAATTACTGGCTGTGAAGTGGCCGATGATCTATCCCATGCCTTAGGGGATGCGAACGAAGGTAGACTCGCAGCGGCACTTGGCTTTATCGAAACAGGCGCCTGCCCATCGTCCGAAGCTTTCGGTTTCACCGCTAAATCACCGGGTATACCTCATCCTCTATCAGCTGTGTCTGGCAGATTAATTCAGCCTGAACTGGGTACTGTTGTTAGATAATATTGTCAGGCAGTCGGCTCGTGCCAAAGTCGACTGCCCGCATTGTTACTCCTACTACTTCGCATTAATTTTAACCTATCAGATCTGAACTAATCACGGAAGGTTATTTGCCGATAAGATAATTAATAGCTTCTTTCTTAGGTATACTGGCTTCCAAACTACAATGCGTCTGTACAGTAAACGCGATCAAAACTAGAACGGATAAATGTCAATGGATGGTCAGCCAGCACCGAATAAAAACTATCGTACTTTCGTCTTAATACTGCTAACTGTGGTCTATGGCTTTAATTTTGTTGACCGTCAAATTGTAGGTATTTTGGCGCCCTTTATTCAAGAAGACCTTGGACTCACAAATACACAATTGGGTTTATTGAGCGGACTCTTATTCGCTGTCTTTTATACTCTCGTTGCCATTCCTATTGCTTGGATGGCTGATCGTTATAGTAGGGTAAATATAATATCTATCGCGCTTGCTACCTGGAGTGGTTTTACCGCTTTGACTGGGTTTGCAGGAAATTTTATGCAAATAGGTCTTGCTCGAATGGGAGTAGGAATTGGTGAAGCTGGTGGAAGTCCGCCATCACATTCTATTATTTCTGATATGTATCCTAAAGAAGAGCGAGCAGGCGCATTAGGCGTCTATTCAATGGGGATTCCCTTTGGAATTATGGCAGCTTACTTTATAACAGCATGGATTATAGGGCCATCTCAAGGAGAAACTACAGTTGTTGACTGGAGAAAAATATTTATCTTCCTTGGCGTCACTGGAGTAGGGCTGGCGGTTGTAGTTAAGTTGGTACTTCGTGAACCTGTTCGTGGAGCTATGGAATTTGGTCAGCAAGCAGAAATTGTGAAACCGCCATTCATGGAATCATTAAAAACCTTACTTAAAATACCAGCCTGGTGGGCCATGTGTTTAGGGATAGCCTTTGGCTCTTTTGCATCTTATGCTCTTTCAACTTTCCATACTAAATATTTAATAGCTTTAGATCCTAGTTTCGATTTCCAACACCTTATAATTCTTTTGGGCATTATTAATGGGACAGCTTATGCTGGGGGGGCCTTTTTTGGTGCAAGACTGGCTGACAAATGGGGCAGCAAAGACATTCGTGCATACGGCTGGGTGCCAGCAATTGCCATTGGCTTATGTTTGCCAATAGGGATTGTCAGTTTTTGGGTATCATCAATAGAAGTTAACCTTTTCCTTTCTACATTATTTTTACTTTTCGTAGGGATATATCTAGGACCAAGTTTTGCAATTGCTCAAACCCTGGCTCCTATTAATATGCGAGCCATGTCTACTGCGCTATTTTTCTTTGTTCTAAATATGATTGCACTAGGCGGAGGTCCAACCTTTGCAGGATGGATGATCGACGTCTTTAAAGAAAATTATAACGACTTAGAATCAATGCGTTATGCAATGTCATTAACTTTTTGTGTATTTATTCCTTCAATTATTAGCTTCCTAGTTGTTGCTCGTGTGCTGCCCAAAGATTGGGCAGCAGCGGAAAAGCGCAATGAGGAGTTAGCTAAAAAGTAATTAAAGACAATTCGCTATCTCAGTTCATTTCAGTAATGGCTTGATAGGTGAGGTTCTTGAATTCTGCCCGAACTGATTGCGGGTATGGAATCATCTGCATAAGCACAATAGCAGTTAAATTTTCCTTTGGATCACACCAAAAGTCGGTACCACCGATACCTGCCCACCGAAAGTTCCCTTTAGACCCAGAGGCGGTTTTTGGCGCTTCGGTTTTAACGCCAAAGCCTAAACCGAAACCCGTGGTTCCGGCTATTCCAGGTCTTGGATCATATTTTAATTGCATATCGTAGCTGAGTTGATTGCGAGTCATCAGATCAATCGTTGTGGGACTCAGTATCCTGACGCCATTAAGTTCCCCACCGTTAACCATCATCTGGGAGTAGCGAATATAGTCCATCGCGCTACTTACTAGGCCACCTCCTGCAGATAAAAAACTTACATTATTTACAAAGTCGCTGGTTTCGGGACGATCGACCACTTTTAGCTCGCCATCTGCATCTATTGTGTGAAGGGTGCCAAATCGATGGAGTTTTTCTTTAGGAACCTCAAAAAAAGTATCTTTCATGCCTAGTGGAGTAAATAGGCGCTCGGTCATGAATACATCTAAGGATTGGCCAGAAATAGTTTCAATGATTGCACCTAAGACATCGACAGATAAGCTATATACCCACTGGGTTCCCGGCTGATATTGAAGCGGGATAGGCCCAATGGCGGCCACTAAATCATCCAATGTTTCCAGTCGACTCTCTGGAGGATCATTGTTCGCTATGCTGCTAAAATTAAAGTTATTTTGCTCGCCAAACATGGCAATACGATATTGCTGATCGATAGGCGAATCACCAAAGATGCCGTAAGTAAGGCCCGCGGTGTGGCTCATCAATTCCCGAATAGTAAAGGGATGTGTTGCATTGACCAATGCGCCATCGACGAGCACTTTCTTATTCTTGAACGCAGGCAAATATTTCTCAACTGGGTCATCCAACAGAAACTTACCCTCTTCATAAAGAATCATAGCGGCTGTTGTCGCTAAGGGTTTGGTCATTGAATAAATTCGGAACAGCGAATCTTTTTCAATAGCGGCACCGGTATCTATGTCGAGTTTTCCAACTTGTTCAAAGTGAACAATTTTTCCTTTTCTGGCGATAATTGTTTGAATGCCGGCTACCTTACCTTCATCCACATAACGTTGCATGAGCGGCTTAATTTTGGCCAGTCTCTCACTCGACATGCCCACATATTCAGGTTTAGTGCGTTTCAAATCCGCTGCGGCAGCATAAGCTGAACTAAGTATTAATATGGTCAGTAAAAATGTCTTTATTCTCATTACCTATCCCTGTATTTTTTAGATTTAAGATTTTTCATCCCTAAGCTAAGGTTAAACATCTCGGCAACCTAAGTCACTAGTTAAAAAAGCCTGTCGTTTTGTCATTTGAGTCAGTTAAGTGTCAGGTTAACGCATTCAATATCAAGGCGTATTTTTAGAGCCTACCGCCTTAGTAATTTAGTACCCTTGTCGCGTTTAATTCTATCAGAATGACCATTGTTCTTTGTATTTGGGTTGACCAAAGGTATATTTGTACTGATAAACATATTCAATTGCATGTAATAAGGAGTTTCCCAATGTTGAGCGAGTTTAACGGGCTTAGACGATTACCCATAATTTTAATGGTCTTGAGTGTATTTTTTACGCTGACCGTTGCAGCGCAGATGCCTATTTCTAGCGCACCTACAGATGCCGAGGTTTATTTTATCGAACCTAAAGACGGACAAATTTTTGAATCAACTGGCGGTGAGGGAGTTGAGATTAGATTTGGCCTGATTGGTATGGATGTTTCACCTGCGGGTATTGCAGTTCCTAATTCTGGCCACCACCATCTGTTAATAAATCTTGATCAAATACCAAACCTTAGTATGCCTCTTCCAGCGACAGATCAGATACGGCATTTTGGTAAGGGACAAACTAGCACTTGGATAAAGCTTAGTCCGGGGAAGCACAAATTGCAGCTTTTGCTGGGTAACTACGCACATATTCCTCACAACCCTGCGGTGATGTCAAAGGTGATCGAGATAGAAATTAAGTAGATGCAAAGCAATAGCAACATCTTGTGACAGACGTGGTGATGTTTGTAGTTTTACTGTAGTCTGGAAGTAATCCGGCGATCTATCTATAAAAGGAGCTATTCATGGAAGTGACTCAACACCTAGTCCAGCGACGGAAATTTCTAAAAAGGTTTGGCATGGGTGCCGCGGGGGTTTCCGCTGCGGTTTTGCTCTCTAACGGTCTTTCCAAGGCTAAGCAGGGCGGTGACCTAGCCAAAGAAGAGTTAGATAAGCTGTCAGAGAAATATGCCAAGCTTGATAAGCGTTCAAAGCTGATGATGCGAGGGATGTTTGTCTTGCTCGGTATCGATGTGCTGCTGCTGATATAACTTGCAGCGTTCT